>ERZ773267.273-NODE-273-length-37199-cov-14.664064_pt1 | contig 37199 bp, 35 predicted proteins | sample MGYA00511959_ERZ773267 | MGnify/ENA primary metagenome ERZ773267 (study PRJEB29015, sample SAMEA2738165) | human oral metagenome | biome: human oral; feature: human-associated habitat; material: saliva | place: China | collected 2240 ...
AAAAAATAGTCGGTCAACACTTAAGTGTGAAGTCGTACACCACAGCGTTTCTATAATTATAATACCATAAATTTCGAAAAATTCAAGAGAAAAATGTGATTTTTTGCAAACGATGCCATCATTTTTTAAAGTGATCAATCTTATCTTTAGTCATACCGAGAGCTCGTTCGTATTTACCATTCTCATTGGGAGTGAAATAATTGGCATCCCTTATCTTGTCAGGCAGATAGTCCTGCTTGACCCAATTGCCAGGATAGGAGTGAGGGTAGAGATAGTCCTGTGCGTTGCCCAATTCCTTGCTGCCGGCATAGTGGCCGTCGCGTAAGTGGCGGGGAATAGGAAGATTTCCATTCTTTCGTAAGTCAGCCAAGGCCTTGTCCATGGCCACATAGGCTGAGTTGGACTTGGGCGACAGCGCCAAATCAATGACAATATTGGCAATGAGAATGCGAGCTTCAGGAAAGCCGATCCGCTGGGCCGCTTCCAGAGCTGTGACGGTATGGACTTGGGCGTCAGGATTTGCCAGACCAATATCTTCGTAAGCGATAACGGTCAAGCGTCGAGCTAGGCTAGGCAGGTCTCCTGCCTCAACGAGCCGAGCTGCGTAGTGGAGGCTAGCATTGACATCGGAGCCACGGATGGACTTCTGCAGAGCAGAGAGGACATCGTAATGGCCGTCTCCGTCCTTATCCATGGTGATATAGCTCTTTTGCAGGCTGTTTTCCATGACATCGAGCGTGATGTGGCGGATGCCCTTGTCATCTTCTGGGGTAGAGAGTACGGCTAGGTCCAGTGAATTATAAGCGGAGCGCAGGTCTCCGTTGGTAGAGATAGCAATGAAGTCTAGAGCTTCATCGTCTAGCTCCACTGGGAAATCAAATCCTCGCTCCTTATCCGTCAAGGCTAGCTGAATGGCTGTCCGGATGTCTTCGTTGCTGAGGGGCTCAAGCTCAAATATCTGAACTCGGCTTCGAATGGCAGGGGTGACAGAAAAGAAAGGATTTTCTGTCGTCGCCCCAATCATGATGACCAGACCGCTTTCTAATAGCGGTAGCAGGAAGTCCTGCTTGGTCTTGTCCAAGCGGTGAATCTCGTCTAGCAGGAGCACCAGTCCGCCGGAAAATTTAGCTTCTTCCGCGATTTCTTGCAGGCGCTTCTTGCTATCTACGGTGGCGTTAAAGGTCCGAAAGGCATATTTAGTTGTGCCGGCAATAGCCGAGGCGATAGAGGTTTTGCCAATGCCGGGCGGCCCGTAGAGAATCATCGAGGACAGGCGGTTAGCTTCAACCATGCGGCGGATGATTTTCCCAGGTCCGACCAGATGCTGCTGGCCGATGATCTGGTCAATACTGGTCGGCCGCATGCGTAGGGCGAGGTTTTCTGGCATAAGATTTCCTTTCTGCAAGTGTTTTTCTTAGCGTTTTGTGTTACTATTATAGATAGTAATATTTTATCACAATGAAAAGAGGAAATCATGGCTAAGTACGGTTTTTTAGATATATTAGACGAGGAATTGGAGAAGAATTTTCCTTTTGACTATGAGATTAACTGGGACAAGAAAAATCACGCAGTGGAAGTGGCCTTTCTCCTTGAGGTTCAAAATCCAGGTGGGATTGAGACCGTTGATGCTGAGGGCAATGCCTCGGCTGAGGATATTTACTTTGAGGAAGCTGTACTTTTCTACAATCCGGTCAAGTCTCATTTTGATGCCGAGGACTATCTGGCGGTTCTTCCCTATGAGCCTAAGAAGGGTCTGTCGCGGGAGTTTCTGGCTTATTTAGTGGATTTTCTTACCCAAACAGCTGAGTCTGGTCTCGATGCACTCATGGACTTTTTAGCAGATCCAGAGGCAGCAGAGTTTGCGCTGGACTGGAACCAAGAAGTCTTTGAAGAAGGGAAAGCAGGCTTGGAAGAGGGAGAATTTTACCCTTATCCGAGGTATTAGAAAGTGACAAATTATGGATTAGGAAGTATTAATGCGACATTACTTGTGACAGATATAGAGAAATCACGTTTTTTTTATGAGAGCTTATTAAAGTTAACAGTTCAACGTGAATTTCATGATGGCAGACTCATATGCTATAGCTGGGGTAATTCTGATGAGGTTATTCTAAGAATCAGTCAAGTAGGGGAGGAAGAACTAGCATCTTTATCGAAACCTTTAGGAACAGGGGTAGAATTTATTTTAAATGTTGGTAGAGGTTACCAATATGCTCCTGGTCCATTTGAAGAGCATGGCTATCCTTTTATCTGGGATGGTTGCCTTGTGGCTTATGATCCTGATGGATACAAATGGATGTTAGTAGGCTGATTCATAACCTAAATAACTAATCCAAATGTACAAAAAAGGAGAAGAAATGAAGAATCTATTGAGTCGAAGTTTCGAGTTTTCTGGCTGCAAGATTGCCCTCTTTTGTGATGATAGGATTTTAACTATCTTGCGAGACGATATTTCAACCATTCCTTGGCCCAATATGTGGGAGTTGCCGGGCGGTGGCCGAGAGGGTGAGGAGACACCTTTTGAATGTGTGCAACGAGAGGTTTTTGAAGAGCTAGGTTTGAAGCTTGAAGAAGCGGATATTGTCTGGGCTAAGGAATATCAAGGAATGCTTGATCCAGACAAAACCTCTATTTTTATGGTGGGAACCATCACTCAGGAAGAATTTGCCAGCATCGTCTTTGGCGATGAGGGACAGGCTTATCAGCTGATGGATGTGAGCCAGTTTTTAGTAGATGAAAAGGTTATTCCGCAGTTGCAGGCTAGAGTGAGAGATTATTTGGAGGACAAGCATGATTTATATTGAGCAGGCGGGAGCTGAAGATTTAGAGACTATTATCGATATTCAGCGCGCTAGTTTTAAGGCGGTTTATGAGAAATATCAAGATCAATACGACCCCTATCTGGAGGAGCGAGAGCGGATTCGCTGGAAGCTGGTTGAGCGGCCTAATAGTTTTTATTATTTTGTGAAAGACGACGAGAAGATTCTGGGCTTTATTCGCTTGAATACAAATGACGAACAGACAGCAGGCTGGATTGGGACAGTGGCGATTTTGCCAGAGTACCAGAACAAAGGATATGGCTCTGAGGGGCTTGGTCTGATTGAGGAGAAATTCTCCACAATTACGCAATGGGATTTGTGCACGGTTTTTCAGGACAAGGGTATGGTAGCTTTTTATGAGAAAAACGGCTATCATCAGACCCATACTGAGCCCGAAAAAGAGGGCATGGATATGGTTTACATGACGAAGACAATGAAATAAACAAAGAAAGGATTGTTCAGTTAAATTTCTAAACTGAACCCGCCCTAGACACTGTGCTAAAAAGTTAAGGTTCTCTTAGACGCAAGCGTCATCAGAGAATTTCCTATTTTGGCTTTGTGTTTTACGGGCTTGGTATTTTAATGATGGAAACTTGGCAGGAATTAACGATTGAAGTGAAGCGTGAGGCAGAGGAAGCGGCCTCTAATATTCTGATTGAGCTAGGCAGTCAGGGTGTGGCTATTGATGACAGCGCAGATTATCTGGGGCAGGTTGACCAGTACGGTGAGCTTTTTCCAGAAGTTGTGCAGAGCGAGCGGGTCAGGATTACCGGCTATTATCCGGATTCGGTGGATATAGAGGCTATTGCAGCCCAGGCCAATGAGCGATTGGCTGAGCTGGATGGATTCGGCTTGGAGACGGGAGATATTCAGCTGACTCGGCAGGAGCTAGCTGAGGAAGACTGGGCAGACAATTGGAAGAAGTACTTTGAGCCGGCTCGCATTACTCATGATTTGACTATTGTGCCATCATGGACGGACTATGAGGCGACAGCTGGTGAGAAGATTATCAAGCTGGATCCTGGCATGGCCTTTGGTACGGGCACTCACCCGACAACCAAGATGAGCCTCTTTGCGCTGGAGCAGGTCTTGCGAGGCGGAGAAACGGTGCTGGATGTGGGTACAGGCAGCGGTGTCCTCTCCATTGCCAGCTCACTCTTAGGCGCTAAGGAGATCTACGCCTATGATTTAGACGAGGTGGCGGTGCGCGTGGCGCAGGAAAATATCGAGCTCAACCCTGGTATGGAGAACATTCATGTGGCGCCAGGTGATCTTCTCCGAGGCGTAGAAATCGAGGCGAACGTCATCGTTGCCAATATCTTGGCTGATATTCTCATCCATCTGACAGAGGATGCCTACCGTCTGGTCAAGGATGAGGGCTATCTGATTATGAGTGGAATTATTTCTGAGAAGTGGGAAATGGTGCGCGAGTCAGCGGAAGCAGCAGGATTTTTCCTAGAAACGCATATGATTCAGGGCGAATGGAATGCCTGTGTCTTTAAGAAAACGCAGGACATTTCAGGCGTGATAGGTGGTTAGATGCAGCAGTATTTTATAAAAGGAAAAGCTCAGTCTCCTCTGGTCATCACGGACAAGGACACAGCCAAACATATGTTTTCGGTCATGCGACTCAAAGAGGGTGACCAAGTCACACTGGTCTTTGATGATGGCGTGAAACGGCTGGCGCAGGTGCTAGATCCATCCCAGCAGAGTTTGGAAATCTTGGAGGAGCTAGCAGACAATACCGAGCTTCCAGTCCCAGTGACCATTGCTTCGGGCTTTCCAAAGGGTGATAAGTTGGAATTTATCACTCAAAAGGCAACAGAGCTGGGGGCGGGTGCTATCTGGGCCTTTCCAGCTGACTGGTCGGTGGCCAAGTGGGATGGCAAAAAACTGGCTAAAAAGAGTGAAAAGCTAGAGAAAATTGCTCAGGGAGCAGCAGAGCAGAGCAAGCGCAATCTGATTCCTGAAATTCGGCTCTTTGATAAAAAGGCAGCCTTTCTGGCGGCCTTGGCAGACTTTGACCACATCATCGTGGCCTACGAGGAAGCAGCTAAGGAAGGCGAAGCTGCTGTTTTAGTGCAAGCTGTGAAAGGCTTGGATAGGGGAGACAAACTGCTCTTTATCTTCGGACCGGAGGGCGGTCTGTCGCCAGATGAAATAGCAGCTTTTGGGCAAGCAGGGGCTGTGTCGGCAGGTTTGGGTCCACGTATCCTACGGGCTGAAACAGCTCCGCTTTATGCCTTGACCGCAGTCAGTGTCATGCTTGAATTAGAAAAATGAAATCAGCGGGCTTCTGCTGATTTTTTCTTGTCTGTCGCTACTATATCCTTCTTTGTGGAAAACGGTTCTTGACATAAAAAATTTTTATGGCCAGCTTAAAAAAATACTATTGGACGGCCGAGAGGTGGAATGGTAAGATATTCTATATCAAGTTAAGGAGGGATCATCTATGTGCAGAACAATTGTTGGAGTGTCAGCTAATCTTTGTCCAGTAGATCAGGCGGGCAAAAACATTCATTCATCTGTATCCTGCAAATTTGCCGAAAGCATCAAGCTAGTCGGCGGTCTGCCTATGGTGATTCCTGTTGGGGATAAAAGTCTGGTCAAGGACTATATAGAAACCATTGATAAGCTGATTCTATCAGGTGGTCAAAATGTTCATCCGCAGTTTTACGGGGAGGAGAAGACCATTGACAGCGATGATTACAATCTAGCTCGCGATGAGTTTGAATTAGCTCTCCTGAAGGAGGCCATTCGTCAGGATAAGCCGGTCTTGGCTATTTGCCGCGGTCTGCAGTTGGTTAATGTTGCTTTTGGCGGCACTCTCAATCAGCAGATTGATAATCACTGGCAGGGGCAGCCATTTGGTACTTCGCACTCCATTCGCACAGAGAAAGGCAGCGTTGTGGAGCGTTTATTTGGTCAAGCCAGCCAGATTAATTCTGTCCATCGCCAAAGCATCAAGGACTTGGCACCTAATTTCCGCGCGACAGCCTTTGACCCAAGGGATAATACCATCGAAGCGATTGAGGCTGTGGATGGCCGCCGCATCATCGGCCTCCAATGGCATCCAGAGTTTTTGATCAACGAAGAAAAGGGCAATTTAGAGCTATTTCAATATCTTTTGCAAGAATTATAAATTCTTAAATTATTTTTAGCTAATTTTAAGATAAGCTTTATATAATATAACCATCAAATGAAGACCTCCTAACTTTGTTTGATGAAATCCTAAAACTTTTCTTTTTCATAATAATCTCCCTATAAGAACCGCCCAATCGGCGGTTTTTTTGCTGGAAAGGCTGAGAAATCTGGATTTTCATCAATTGGATGTCTTTTATGTTATAATGAGTCACAAATAGGCCGAGCGAATCGGCCGGTAGATGGAGGAGCAGAGATGTCACGAGCGGAGCGAGTTATTTTAACGAATATGTGTATGGTTTACGATGGAGACCGCATTTTAGTGCAAAATAAAGTAAATGATGATTGGACGGGCCTTTGCTTTCCAGGCGGTCATGTTGAATATCGGGAGTCCTTTGTTAAATCAGTGATACGGGAAATCAAGGAAGAAACAGGTCTGACCATCTATGAGCCCCGCTTGTGTGGTGTCAAGCAGTTTTATACTGAAAAAGATGAGCGCTATATCGTTTTTCTTTACAAGACCAATCTTTTTGAGGGAGAACTGGTCTCGTCCGACGAAGGAGAAGTGTTCTGGATTAAACGCGAGGATCTTGATCGCCACTCGCTGGCCTTGAGCTTTAAGGAGATGTATCAAGTTTTCACATCAGATTTGACGGAGCAGTTTACCTATCTGGATAATGGAGAGATCATCAGAGATCTATACTAGGGAGAACCGCCCAATCGGCGGTTTTTTTGCTTGTTTTTTGCGAATTTAGTATAATAGGGACAGCAAAAATAGAAAAGAGAAATGTATGAAAATTCGTGGATTCGAGCTGGTTTCCAGCTTTCCAAATGAAGATTTGCTTCCCAAGAGAGAGACGGCTCACGCAGCTGGTTATGACTTGAAAGTGGCAGAGCGCACCGTCATTGCGCCGGGGGAGATTAAGCTAGTTCCGACGGGTGTCAAGGCCTATATGCAGCCGAGCGAGGTGCTTTATCTCTATGACCGCTCGTCTAATCCTCGTAAAAAAGGCTTGGTCTTGATTAACTCCGTTGGGGTTATTGACGGCGACTACTACGGCAATCATGGAAATGAAGGGCATATCTTTGCTCAGATGCAAAATATCACAGACCAAGAGGTTGTACTGGAAGTGGGTGACCGCATTGTGCAAGCTGTTTTCGCACCATTTTTGATTGCGGATGGAGATGAGGCCGATGGCGTGCGAACAGGTGGCTTTGGATCGACGGGGCATTAAGATGAAGGTCATCTTTGTGCGCCACGGTGCGCCCGATTATAGTGAGTTAGAAGAACGCTCTTATACTGGCTTTGGTCTAGATTTGGCGTCCTTGTCTGAGCAAGGCAGACTGCAGGCTCAGGAGCTTTGCCAGCATCCTTTGCTGCGTTCAGCTGACTTGCTGGTGTCTTCTGCAGTGACGCGGGCTTTAGAAACAGCATCATATGTGGCTTGTGCTACTGGACTTCCTCTGAGAGTGGAGCCTTTACTACACGAATGGCAGGTCTATGAAAGGGGAAGAGAGAACTTTGAAAAAGCTCGAAGCCTATTTTTAGAAAATAATGGAGCCTTGCTCCCCAGTAGTCCTATTCAGTATGAGACGGCTGAGGAGATGAGGGCTCGTTTTGTAGACTGCATGGCAAAGTATCGAGACTACCAGACAGTAGTCCTTGTAGCTCATCGTATGCTGATCCGCCAGTTTGTGCCAGATGAAACCATTGATTTTTGCCAAGTGATTGAATGTGATATAGAGATATAGAAAGAGGTTTATCATCGCTAAGAAAAAAACGACCTTTGTCTGTCAAAATTGTGAATACCATTCGCCTAAGTACTTAGGGCGCTGTCCCAACTGCGGCTCCTGGTCTTCTTTTGTTGAGGAAGTAGAGGCTGCTGAGGTCAAGCATGCCCGTGTTTCCTTGACGGGCGAAAAGACTCGGCCTATGAAGCTGGCTGAGGTCACTTCGATTGATGTCAACCGGACCAAGACGGACATGGATGAGTTCAATCGTGTGCTGGGTGGTGGTGTAGTGCCTGGCAGTCTGGTCCTGATTGGCGGGGATCCTGGTATCGGGAAGTCCACCCTGCTTCTACAGGTATCCACTCAGCTTTCTCATCAGGGCACAGTCCTTTATGTCAGCGGGGAGGAATCAGCTGAGCAGATTAAGCTGCGGGCGGAGCGTCTCGGTGATATTGACAGTGAATTTTATCTCTATGCCGAGACTAATATGCAAAATATCCGTACGGAGATTGAGAAAATCAAGCCAGATTTTCTGATTATTGACTCCATTCAGACAGTTATGTCGCCGGAAATTTCCAGTGTTCAAGGTTCTGTTTCTCAGGTTCGCGAGGTGACAGCTGAGCTTATGCAGCTGGCCAAGACCAATAATATCGCGACCTTTATCGTTGGTCACATGACCAAGGAAGGAACCCTAGCTGGTCCTCGAACATTGGAGCACATGGTGGACACCGTGCTTTATTTTGAGGGCGAACGTCAGCACACTTTTCGTATTTTACGTGCGGTCAAGAATCGCTTTGGCTCAACAAATGAAATCGGCATTTTTGAAATGCAGTCTGGCGGGCTAGTTGAGGTGATCAATCCCAGTGAAGTCTTTCTAGAAGAGCGCCTGGACGGTGCGACAGGATCTTCTATTGTCGTGACCATGGAAGGGACGCGGCCGATTTTAGCAGAGGTACAGGCTTTGGTGACACCGACCATGTTCGGCAATGCCAAGCGAACCACGACTGGACTGGACTTTAACCGAGCCAGCCTTATCATGGCGGTTCTGGAAAAGAGGGCAGGACTCCTCCTGCAAAATCAGGATGCCTACCTCAAGTCAGCTGGCGGTGTCAAGCTAGATGAGCCAGCGATTGATTTGGCGGTGGCAGTAGCCATTGCTTCCAGCTACAAGGATTTGCCGACCAATCCTCAAGAGTGCTTTATCGGTGAAATTGGTCTGACTGGTGAAATCCGTCGGGTCAACCGCATCGAGCAGCGCATTAACGAAGCAGCAAAACTAGGTTTTACCAAGATTTATGCTCCCAAAAACTCTCTGAATGGCCTCAAGGTTCCAAACAATATCCAAGTCATCGCTGTGACGACGATTGGGGAAGTCTTGAAAAAAGTCTTTGCTTGATGATTTCTTTGTTTTAGATTGCAAAAATATTTTATTATTGTTATAATTTTCTTAAAAAACAAGGAGGGAACTCTTATGCAATTTTCCATGGATAGCAACATGCAATTTCCACTCGTTGACCTCTACCTCAATCAAGGAGAGACAGTCTTTATCCAGCGTGGCAGTATGGTCTATCACACCCCTAATGTGACCTTGAACACTCAGCTCAATGCTAACGGTTCAGGTTTGGGCCGCTTTGTCAAGGCAGTCGGCCGTTCCATGGTGTCGGGTGAAAGTACCTTCATCACCCAGGCTGTCGCCCAGTCTGACAATGGTTTCCTAGCTTTAGCACCAGAAGTTCCCGGCCAAGTTATCCCTCTTTATCTGGGAGAAAAGCAGTACCGGCTCAATGACGGTGCCTTTCTGGCTCTGGATGGTACGGCTTACTATACCATGGAGCGCCAGTCTGTTGGTAAGGCGATATTTGGCGGTCAAGGCGGTCTCTTCGTCATGACGACTCAGGGGCAAGGCACACTTTTGGCCAATGCCTATGGATCGATTAGGAAAATTGAACTAAATAACCAAGAAGTAACCATTGACAATGCCCATGTCGTAGCTTGGAGCCAGTCCTTGGATTATAATATCCATCTAGAAAATGGTTTCTGGCAGTCTATCGGAACGGGAGAGGGAGTTGTGAACACCTTCCGAGGAACTGGGGAAATCTATGTTCAAAGTCTCAATCTTCAAAGCTTTGCGGGCTCACTCAGTCGCTATATCGCAAAAGGATCATAAAAAGGTGCGGATGAATTTCCGCATCTTTTTTAAATTTTTCTTTTATTTTTTCATAAAAAACGGACATTTTTGTTTTATAGGGAGTTAAAAACTGACAAAATACCTAAAAGATGATAAGATGGTAGGAAATAATTTGCCCATCAAATAAATTCTAGTAAGGGGAAAGAATGTCCTATTTTGAAAATTTTATGAAGGCCAACCAAGCCTATGTGGACCTGCATGGAACCTCCCATCTGCCGATTAAGCCCAAGACCAAGGTAGCGATCGTGACCTGCATGGACTCCAGACTCCATGTGGCTCAGGCTCTGGGCTTGGCGCTGGGAGATGCTCATATCTTGCGCAATGCTGGCGGTCGAGTCACAGAGGACATGATTCGCTCGTTGGTTATTTCGCAGCAGCAGATGGGTACGCGGGAAATCGTAGTCCTGCACCATACGGATTGTGGAGCGCAGACTTTCAAAAATGAAGAATTTGCTGCTTTTCTCAATCAAGAACTGGGCGTTGATGTCAGCGGTCAGGATTTTCTTCCATTTACAGATGTGGAGGAAAGTGTGCGGGAAGACGTGGCGCTTCTCCGCCAATCACCCCTAATCCCAGATGATGTAGAGATCTCAGGAGCAGTATATGATGTTGCTACAGGGCGAATGACCGTCGTTCAGTAATTACCTAGGAAAGCCAATTTGTTTGTCGGTATTTCGGCATTGAAATTGGCTGCTTTTTTATGTTAAAATAGAATACGATTTTAATTTAGTTAGGACAATAAGATGATTCTTTCCATTATTTCACAAGGTCTGGTCTGGGCCATTTTGGGTCTGGGGATTTTCATGACTTTTCGGATTTTGAATTTTCCAGATATGACGACGGAAGGTTCCTTTCCTCTAGGTGGGGCGGTAGCTGTCACCTTGATTACCAAAGGGGTGAACCCTTTCTTGGCAACGGCAGCTGCGGTGTTGGCGGGCTGTCTGGCAGGTTTGGCGACAGGCCTTCTCTATACCAAGGGCAAGATTCCGACCCTGTTGTCAGGGATTTTGGTCATGACCTCTTGCCATTCCATCATGCTCATGATTATGGGGCGGGCTAATCTAGGTTTGCTGGGAACTCGGCAGATTCAGGACTTTTTGCCCTTCTCTGGGGAAATCAATAATCTCCTGACAGGCTTGATTTTTGTCAGTCTGGTCATTGCAGCCCTACTCTTTTTCCTAGATACCAAGCTAGGGCAGGCCTATATCGCGACTGGAGACAATCCTGATATGGCGCGTAGTTTCGGTATCAATACTGGCCGCATGGAATTGATGGGCATGATCTTGTCTAATGGTGTCATTGCCTTGTCTGGTGCTCTGATTGCCCAGCAGGAGGGCTATGCAGATGTGTCCCGCGGGATTGGGGTTATCGTCGTCGGCTTGGCGAGTCTGATTATTGGGGAAGTGCTTTTTAGGGGCCTGACCTTGGCTGAACGCCTGATTACCATTGTGGTTGGAGCCATTGCCTATCAATTTCTGATTTGGGGTGTCATCGCTCTTGGTTTCAACACGAGCTATCTCCGCCTCTACAGTGCGGTTATCTTGGCAGTTTGCCTCATGATTCCGACCTTGAAAAATAAATTCTTTAAAGGAGCTAAGTTAAGCAAATGACAGCGATTGTAGAATTAAAAAATGCCAGCAAGCGGGTCAATAACGGCTTTGATGAAGAAAAGGTCATCCTAAACGATGTGTCGCTGGAGATTCATGAGCATGATTTTATCACGATTTTGGGTGGCAATGGAGCAGGGAAGTCAACTCTTTTTAATGTCATTGCCGGGACGCTCTCTCTGAGCAGCGGCAGCATTTATATACTAGGCGAAAATGTAACCAACTTTTCTCCTGAAAAGAGAGCCAAATATCTGTCGCGTGTCTTTCAAGATCCCAAGATGGGAACGGCTCCTCGGATGACAGTGGCGGAAAACCTGCTGATTGCCAAGTTTCGTGGTGAATCGCGCGGTCTAGTCCCTCGTCGGATGAATAGCTATCGGCAGGAGTTTCAGGAGACTATTGATAAGATTGGCAATGGTCTGGAAAAACACTTGGATACGCCGATTGAGTTTCTATCGGGTGGTCAGAGACAGGCTTTGAGTCTGCTGATGGCGACGCTTAAACGTCCAGAACTGCTTCTTTTGGACGAGCATACAGCAGCGCTGGATCCCAAGACCAGTGTGGCTCTTATGGAGCTAACTGACGACTTTGTCCGCAGAGACCAGCTGACGGCCCTCATGATTACCCACCAAATGGAGGATGCCCTCAAATACGGCAACCGTCTGATTGTCATGAAGGAAGGTCAGATCATCCAAGACCTCAAGCAGGAGGAAAAAGCCAAGATGACCATAGCGGACTATTATGGCTTGTTTGAGTAAAGTTGACCAGTTTTTTGTAAGGCTGACAAAGGGAATAAGCAGTGAATAGTTATTAAACGGATATAGTTCTGTTTTCCACAGGACTGTATCTTTTTTTAACATTTTCTCAAATAAATCAAGAAAACCGCTAGATTGCGGTTTTTTATCTTATGAAAATCTTGCTCACTCATCTATTTGAATAAACATCATGGCGTTAAGTAAGGATATTAACTCAACCGTATTAACGTTGTTGGAATAAATCAGCCTCTTGTTTTCAATCGGTGGGATAATAAAATTAGAAATGATGATGTCATAAGGTGATTCTTTTAAAGAATCGATGGATAATTCTAATTCGTTCCAAACTTCCAGTTCAAAATTATTGCTACAATAATATGAGAGGGTTTCTGCTATGGATTTTGCATGATATTGATCAAAACTACTCATCACTAGCACCTTTAATTTAGGTTGATTTTGCAACAGATTCAAAACCAAATGCTTACTATGAGTGATAAAGGTATAGGATAAATGATTGACATGCAATTGGTTACTATGGATACCCAAGGTTTCAAGGTAATTTAAGATTCCCTCTTTTACTTCTGAAACAAATTGAGGGAAAATATTTTGAAAGTTTCGGATTGTATTGCTCTTTTGATCAAACAAAATATACTCTGTTGATAATTCCCGCCGATGCAGTTGTGCGGTATTATGTAGATGCCAAATCAGATTGTCCTTGTTATCTATTTTAAAATTGTATGTGGATGATATCTGGTCAATGAAATCACTTAATAAATGATAGGACTTTTCCACATACCTATCAGACTTTACGTGGTCCATAAATAGTGTTTCATCAATGAAAAACATTTTTTGGAAGTAGGAAACAAATAATTGACCGATTACTTCTTTAGTCAAAGAAATACCGTAATCTGTAGCAAATCTATCTACTACTTCGTCTATCCCTTCAGCCTGCATAAAAGATTCCATCAATTGTTCATTGAAAGAATCATTCTCAACTTCCAAGAAATGTCCAAACTGTATTCTATAGAGATTCGTAACGAGCAGCAACTTTAACATCCTATGAGTAGATACATTCATAGGGAAGCTAGTCTCTTTATAAACAATCTCTAACAACTGACACAAAGGCTCTTTGGGAAAATCTGTAAAGGGCCATTCCAGGAAATAATATTTTTCCGAAAAATATTGTGCAAAAAAGTAACGGATATCAATCTCATTCCCAATGATCTGAACAGGGGTCAGACTAACTTCAAAATCATATTGTTTCTTTATCGTTTTATTGATGTGACTGATGATACGATAGAGCGAGGAAGAACTAATATAGAACTCGTTATAAATATCCTCAGCTTGACACCCTTCGTTAAAGAATATGAACTCTAAAATGGAAAAATGACTTGAGTGCTTGAAAAAATAATGATAGACCATCTCAATATCACTGTCATCCGTATTCATGATACGAATACCACTAGTAGAAGAGTGAAAGATCAGGTCAGGAAAAGAGGACTTGACATAGGATAGGTCATCTTTTACCAACCGTTCTGAGCAGTTCAATCGTTCGGCTAGTTCAGAAATATAAAACCGACGTTTAGTTTTAAAGAGTAATTCTAACAATTCTAATTGCCTGAGGCTTTTTTTAGATAATAATTCTCTCATAATATTTTTTCTTTCTTATTATAGTTCCTATATTGTTTTTTTATTATACAATTATATCATATTATGAGTGATTATGATTATTCAATAGTATTTTTTAAAAAAAGAAAAAACGCGATACGCGTTTAAACAAATAATGGAAGCGCTCTCTTATTTTTTCGTACCTATAGTACATAAATTTGGGAACAATTCCAAGTTGAATGATTATACTTTTTTTACGAAAAATTATATAATTATATTAATCAAAAATAATATTAAATAATTTTGATTTAGAAAGGAGCATCACTATGTTGTGGTCAATTATTATCGGTGGGCTTATTGGTCTGGTTGCTGGATCAATAACAAAAAAAGGCGGTTCTATGGGAATTGTCGCCAACGTTGTTGCAGGTTTAGTTGGTTCAGCTGTTGGTCAGTCTCTTTTAGGAACTTGGGGACCTAGTTTGGCTGGCATGGCTTTGATTCCTTCTATCATCGGCGCAGTTATTGTAGTTGCAGTTGTATCGTTTTTTGTAGGAAAGAAAGCATAGAATTGCTTTTTGTACAAATATAATTTAATGATGAAAGGATTCAATATGTCAAAATCAAGAAAAATACTTTCCCTTATTTTCTGTATTTTAATCTTGACGATTTTGATTCCTGTTTTACTAGATTTTCATAAAGTTAGCGGTTTAGGCCTCCAGCTATTCACTTGGAAAAAGATTCCTTTTGTAGGATACTATCTATCTAGATATGTTTTCTGGGGGACACTGGTTTTAGCAAGCTTAATATTGTTGCTGATGTTAGTGATAATTTTTTATCCTAAGAGACGTTTGGAAATTCAGTTAGCTGATGCGGATGGTAAACTAATGCTGAAAAATTCAGCGATTGAAGGATTTGTTCGCAGTCTGGTAACAGACCATGGTTTTATCAAAGATCCTACAGTATCCGTAAATAGCTGGAAAAACAAGTGTATAGTTTCTGTTAAAGGAGCAATTGTTCCGTCAGAAAATATCATCAAAAGAAGTCAGTTGATTCAAGAAGAAATTGCTACTGGATTAACAGAATTCTTCGGTCTCAATCATGATGTCAAGCTTGAAATCTCTGTATCAGATTTCAAACCAAAATCGCAGGCTAAAAAAAATACTAGTCGTGTAAAGTAAGGAAGTACCAAAATGGAATGGTTTAAAAAATATCAATATCTAATCCTATCTGGATTAGCGGGCGGTGTTCTAGCCTGCTTTATCCTATCCTTTGGCTTCTTTAAGACGCTATTTGTCTTGATTTGCGCTGCCATAGGAGCAGGAATCGGATATTATATACAACAAAAAAATATATTAAATAAATAATAAGGAGTTTCTTATGTCAAATACAAATAAAGATTTCAAAGATGTTGCTAAAAAGGAAGTTGCGCAAGCAACTCATGAAGTAAAAGGTGAATTGACTTACGAAGATAAGGTCATTCAAAAAATCATTGGTCTCTCTTTAGAGAAAGTTTCAGGTTTGCTAGCTGTTGATGGTGGCTTCTTCTCTAATTTAGCAGATAAATTGATTAACACTGATAACGTAACGAATGGTGTTAATGTTGAAGTTGGTAAAGAACAAGTGGCTGTTGACTTAAACGTAGTAGTGGAATATCAAAAGAATGTTCCTGCCTTGTACAAGGAAATTAAAGATGTTGTTGTGGCGGAAGTTTCTAAGATGACTGATTTGGAAGTTGTTGAAGTTAATGTCAATGTTGTTGATATTAAGACCAAAGAACAACATGAAGCTGACTCAGTTAGCCTTCAAGATCGAGTAACAGATGTTGCTGAATCAACAGGCGAATTCGCTTCAGAGCAATTCGAAAAAGCAAAATCTGGTCTTAGCGGTGGTTTTTCAGCCGTTCAAGAAAAAGTTGGTGAAGGTATAGAAGCTGTTAAAGATGCTGCTTCATCAAGTGAAAAAGCTCGCGTACATTAATTAAAAACAAAAAGAAATAAAGGAGGACATAGTTATGTCAACAGAAGAAAAATTCAACCAAGCTAAAGGCGCTGTCAAAGAAGGTGTTGGGAAAGTAATCGGTGACGAAAAACTTGAAAAAGAAGGAGCAGCTGAAAAAGTTGTTTCTAAAGTCAAAGAAGTTGCTGAAGATGCAAAAGATGCAGTTGAAGGCGCTATTGAAGGTGTAAAAAACATGCTTCATAAAGACGATGATAAATAAGCCTAGGCTAATATATAGTAGGGGCTAGAAATCTCTACAGTTTAAAGGAGACCTCTTTTAGGGTCTCTTTTACTTTTATATTCATTCTTTTTAGTTAAAATATTTTCAATCTACACGGTGTAAACGCTTGCAATCTTTTGCTAGAAGGAGTATAATATAAGTAAAGATAGGGAAAGGAAAAACTAAATTTCGCATTCGATTTGCTTTGCTGATATATTTATTTGTAACTTATAAGTCGTTGCTTTACTGGACTATTGGTTAAATCGTTGGGTAGGCCTGCTTAGCCTATCTGATTATGACAGTGGGATAGAAAGTAGAAGCTTTTTAGATGGTTTTCAGACTTCGAGATGTTAACCGATAGTTGCTTTGTGATTAATATTTCTAATGCTAAGATAAAAGAAAATCATTAGCGCTTAAAGGAATTAAAAATTTAATAAATTTAATAAATTAAATAATCAACAATCAATTGTTAGTCAGTTCCGAATAGGATAAACTGATTGCTCCCATATCAGCAAGGTAAGTCAGACCTCTAGCCGAGTCAAGCTAGAGGTCATTTTGATGGATTCGGGCAGTTGTTAGTGGAGTTTGGACTTCAGCTAGTAAAGACCAAGAAAGCAGCTTTTAAAAAGCGATAAAGTAGGGATTGAGCACTTGCTGGAGAAGAAAATTTCCCCACAGCTCCTTGGGCTTTTCTTCGTCTATCTATCTGAAAGGTGATATAATATAGTTAGAAAAATACAAGGAGAAATGCAATGAAATCAGCAGTTTATCTCAAGGCTGGTCAAGTTGGACTAGTAGAAATGGATCATCCGCAAATTCTAGATCCAGATGATGCCATTATCCGCATTGTTCGTACCTGTGTCTGTGGCTCTGACCTGTGGAGTTATCGAAATGAGCAGGTGAAGCCTGGGCGCATGAACAGTGGTCACGAGGCGATTGGGATTGTCGAAGAGGTCGGTGATGCAGTAACGACTGTGAAAGCAGGCGATTTTGTCATTGCTCCATTTACCCATGGATGCGGGGACTGCGACGCTTGCCGAGCAGGATATGACGGGACTTGTGACCGGCATATTGGCAATAACTGGTCAGATGGGGTGCAAGCGGAATATATGCGCTTCGAGTATGCCAGCTGGGCTTTGGTGAAGATTCCGGGTCAGCCGTCCGATTATTCAGAGGGGATGCTTAAGTCCTTCTTGGCGCTGGCTGATGTTATGCCGACAGGCTACCATGCGGCGCGTGTGGCAGATGTTAAACCAGGCGACAAAATAGTTGTCATCGGGGATGGCGCTGTTGGACAATGTGCTGTTATCGCGGCTAAGATGCGGGGAGCTTCCCAAATTGTGCTCATGAGTCGTCACGAAGACCGACAAAAGATGGCGCTTGAATCAGGAGCGACAGCTGTTGTTGCAGAGCGTGGTGAAGAAGGCATTGCCAAGGTGCGCGAACTCCTCGGTGGCGGAGCCGACGCTGCGCTTGAATGTGTCGGAACAGAAGTGTCTGTCGACCAAGCCCTTGGTGTCCTTCATAATGGTGGCCGATTAGGTTTTGTTGGTGTTCCTCATTGCGAAAAGCATCCGATTGGTTCTACCTTTGCTCAAAACATCACAGTGGCAGGTGGTGCGGCCTCTGTCACTACCTATGACAAGCAACTCTTACTGAAAGCAGTCCTTGATGGCGACATCAATCCAGGCCGCGTCTTTACTTCCAGCTATAAACTGGAAGAGATTGACCAAGCCTATAAAGATATGGATGAGCGGAAGACTATTAAGTCCTTGATTGTCTTTGACTAAGGTTTGTCAAGATTATCATGCTAGGAGATGTTAAAGGCACTCAAAGGAATTTGGCATTCTGAAATATCAGTAAAGCGATTTGCAAAGATTCAGGATTTTTAGTCTTCCACAAATTATAGAAGAAAGAGTGGCTTTTTAGGAAGTCGAGAAGGAGGCGTTGCTAGCGTCTTCTTTTTTTGCTATAGTGGAGCTAGAGAAGAGATTGACTAGGAAGAAATGAGGAATAGCGAGACTTATGAAAAAATTGGAAGAGATTGCGGATTTTGGTCCCTTGCCTTCGGAAGCCCAGCTAGCTTATCATCGAGATGAATTGGCAGCTTTTATCCATTTTGGCATCAATACCTTTTACGAGCAGGAATGGGGAAATGGTCAAGAAGATCCCAAGCGTTTCAATCCGACTAAACTAGATACAGACCAGTGGATCAGGGTTCTGAAAGAAACAGGCTTTAAACGAGTCATTGTCGTGGTCAAACATCATGATGGTTTTGTTCTTTATCCAAGTCGTTATACAGACTATACGGTGGCTGCCAGTCCGTGGAGAGATGGCAAGGGTGATCTCCTGGCTGAGATTTCACGCTCAGCCAGTCAGTATGATATGGATTTGGGGCTTTATCTGTCGCCTTGGGATGCCCACAGTCCGCTCTATCACGTAGATACTCAAAAAGCCTACAATGAGTACTATCAACAGCAATTAGAAGAAATATTGAGTAATCCGCTTTATGGCAATAAAGGAAAATTTGTCGAAATCTGGATGGATGGGGCGCGTGGAGAAGGGGCTCAAAAGCTTTCCTATGAGTTTGACGCTTGGTTTGAAACCATTCGCCACTATCAAAAGGACGCTGTCATTTTTTCAACTGAAGCGACTGAATTGCGTTGGATTGGCAATGAAAGTGGCCGAGCTGGCGATCCCTTGTGGCAGAAGATTCGACCGGAAAAGCTGAGTGAGCAGACACCGCCTGTCTATCTTTGCCATGGCGATCCAGACGGTACGCACTATTCTGTTGGAGAAGCAGACGTTTCCCTGCGTTCGGGTTGGTTTTATCATGAAAGTCAGCAACCCAAGTCCTTGGCGGATTTGTTGGATATTTATCTGGCTTCGGTGGGGCGGGGGACACCGCTTTTGCTCAATGTGCCTCCGACCAAGGAGGGCTTGTTAGCGGAAGTCGATGTCCAGCGCCTGCAGGAATTTCATCAGGTTATCTCTAGCCTTTACGATCAAGACTTGGCTGCGGAGGCTGAAGTCACAAGTAGCAGTGAAAGGGCAGGCTATCCAGCAAGCAATTTGACGGACGGCCAAAGGGAGACCTTCTGGGCTCCGAATTCGGAGGAGGGTTCCTATGTCTTGGAGATCGACCTAGGTCGCAGCTGCACTTTTAATCTGCTAGAAATCAGAGAACCGATTGCCAAAGGGCAACGGGTCGCAGGCTTTATCCTGGAAGTGAAGAAAGAGGATGGTTGGACTGTCTTTGCCCGTGGTCAGACGATTGGCTATAAGCGTCTGCTTTTGGGCGAAATGGTCGAGGCTCGTCACTTACGCTTGATTTTGACGGATTTCCAAGCCTTGCCACTGTTGAGTAAGCTGGGCGTGTACAGGACACCAGCGATCATGGAGGAAGAGAAGAGGCCTTCTGGTTTGGTGCTTTCACAAGCAGAGGACACAGTAATCGGGGGGCAATCAAATCAGATTCGTCTGCGTCGTTTAGATGGGCTGGAACAGGCGGAGCAGATCCGACTGGTTACGGAGCCTGGAACAGGAACGCACGGAACGGCTTATGAGGATCAAATCTGGGATGTGAGCTTTGCTTCGGGCGAGAGCGACAAAGAGTTGACTTTATCAACCTTGCCTTTTACGGGTCAGCAAGAATTGAATTTTTACCTTTGCGCCAGCCGAGAGGATGGTCGTCAAAGCAGACTCAAGATTGAGGTCAAGGGGAGTTAGAATGAGAAAAGAGAGTGGGACAGCAATCGGTAATTCGTTAGAATTCGATTTCGTCGTCCCACCTCCGCATAGTTGAGTAGAGCCCTACTCAACCACTGCACTTGCTCGACAATACAAAGACAATTGAGAGGCTAGGACTTTTGTCCCAGCCTCTTTTGCTGTTTTTATCATTGTGTAGAAGCTGAATTTGGCAACCAAGACAGGTAGAAGTCCAGCCTGTCAGAAGCCAGTAAGTCCTCATGGGAAATTCGCTGCTGGCTTCGTCCGTCTAATTCTGCCTTTTTCACAAACTGGAAGTGGGGATAGTTATCATGAGCGTAAATATCAAGCCATTTTTGACTTTGTGGCAGGTAGAGGCGCAAATGGTCAAAGAGCGGAATGCCTAAATCATAGTGAGGCTTGCCAGGACAAGTCGGATAGAGCCCCAAGACGCTCCAAATATACCAAGCAGAGAGGCTGCCATTGTCCTCGTCACCAGGGAAAGCTTGCCAACTAGCCTGAAAAGCCTCTTCTCTCAAGCTTTTGATTAGGAGGCTAGTGTATTCTGGCTTGGCACTATAGCGGAAAAGATAAGGGATATGGAAACTAGGCTGATTGGAAATGGCTAGCTGGCCAAAGTGAGCATTCGCCATCTCGCTCATTTCGTGAATTTCGTAGCCGTAGCCTCTGACATCAAAATAAGGCTGGTCCTGACAAAGCCTAGTCAGATAATCGGTAAAGGCTAGCTCACCCCCCATGAGCTCTTTCAAGCCTTCGATATCATGGAAGACGCTGAGCGTATTTTGAATAGCAGAGCATTCTGCGTAATCTCGTCCCCAGCTGTAAGGAGAAAAGTTGGCTCGGAATTGTCCTTGTCGGTCTTTGGCCCGCATATAGCCCGTTTCTGAGTCAAAAAGGTTTTGGTAATGGCGTGCCTGCTGGCCGTATCGCTGGGCTACTTGCTTCTCTTGGAGTTTGCTGGCTAGGCTGGAAATGCAAAAGTCGCTGTAACTATAGTCCAGCGTGTGGCTGACGCTTTCATGATAATCTGTTGGCAGGTAGCCCAAGGCTTGGTAGTCGCTAGCCCCGTGTCGGCCGTAACGTTTGGAAGGATCTTCTTTCTCGGCTGTGTCTAGCATGGCTTGGAACAATTCCTGTTCTAGGTCGGGAATGAGATGTTTCGCAGCGGCATCCGCAATAACACCGTCAATCAGGGTTCCTGGCATCATGCCCCGTTCATCAGGAGCTAGCCACTTGGGTAGATAGCCAGTTTCTTTGTAGAAATTCAGAAATCCTTCTAGAAAGTCATGATAGGTGTCTAGTGCGATAAGAGCTAGCAGAGGAAAATTGGTGCGAAAACCATCCCAAAAACCAATATTAGTATAGAATTTGCCAGACTGGACAGTTTGATGGGTAAAGTCCCAATGAATTTCTTGTCCTTTAGGAGTTATTTCATAAAAGGTCTGAGGAAAGAGGAAGAGGCGGTAAAGAGTCTGGTCGAATATGCGGCGGTCAACTTTCCCCTGCTCCACAACATCAAATCGGTGGAGATAGCTTTCCCAGGCTTGTTTGGTTTGCTCTTTCACCCTATCAAAGTCAGCTTGGGGCAGATTCGTCACGGCTTGCTCTTCCGAGATAAAGGACGTTGCTAAGGCGAATTGCAGTTGTCCCTGCTCAAAGTCTAGCACCAAGTCCTCTCCAAGGGCATAACTGGCTTGAATGGGCTGGTCAAAACGCAGGCAGACATACATGGTCAGAGCTTGCTTGGCAGGATTGGTTTCTTCTTTCAAACTGCCTATAAGCGTATAGGAGTCCAGCATATGAAAATGGGTCAGAGCCCCACTGTGCAGGATAAGGCTGATAGGCTGGGCCAATTGGCTTGTGAGGCGAAAGCAGGCTCCGTAAGTAGTCGGAGTCAGTTCCGTGCTGACTTGATAACGATTGGAGTGAATTTTTAAATAATGTGGCTGAAAAATACTCTCGTCCGTTCGATACGACGACTGGCGGTGATAGATATCAGGCTTGCTGATCTTTTCGGTGACAGGCGTGAGCAGGAGCCAAGAGAAGTCCCCAATCCAAGGACTGGGCTGGTGGGTAAGACGAATACCTTGGAAAATGGGCAAGTCTGGTTTAAAGAACCAAGAGCCGTCTGTATGGTTACTCTGAGGGACGAAATAATTCATGCCGAATGGTGCCCCTGTATAGGGTAGGGTATTGCCGTGGGAAAAGCTATGGGAATTGTCTGTTCCATAGCGGGTATCAATCGTTTCTAGTATTGTTTTCATGGAAAATCTCCTTCATCCAGCTTGCTTTGTCTTGATTATAACATGAATCAGGAAGCTGCAGACAAGGCAAAAATATATTATCGAAAGGCCTTTAGTTTGTGTATATATTTTAAAAACTGTTTAGCCTATACTAGAGAATGTAAACGAGTATGAAAAAGGAGAATGAATATGGTTTATTCTAAAGAAATTGTTGGGAAATGGTTGGAGTCTATCGCTCAGTTAGCTCAAGATCACCCGGCTTGGGTCTCTGTTTTTGAGCGTTGCTATACGGATACCTTGGACAACACGGTCGAAATTTTAGAGGATGGGTCTACTTTTGTGCTGACAGGCGATATTCCAGCTATGTGGCTACGGGATTCGACTGCTCAGCTCAAGCCCTACCTTTTTGTAGCCAAGCAAGATCCAAAAATTCGTCAAACGATTGCTGGCTTGGTCAAACGTCAGATGACGCTGATTCTCAAAGATCCTTATGCCAATGCCTTTAATATCGCTGATAACTGGAAAGGTCACCATGAAACAGACCATACAGAGTTGTCTGGTTGGATTTGGGAACGCAAGTACGAAGTGGACTCTCTCTGCTATCCTCTGCAGCTAGCTTATCTCTTGTGGAAAGAAACTGGGGAAACGAGTCATCTAGACGCTACCTTTGTTGCTGGAGTCAGAGAAATTCTACGAGTTTGGACGATCGAGCAGGATCATAGCCAGTCTTCTTATCGCTTTGTCCGTGATACAGATCGCAAGGAAGATACCTTGGTCAATGATGGCAAAGGACCTGATTTTGCAGTGACAGGCATGACTTGGTCAGCCTTCCGTCCAAGTGATGATGCTTGTATCTATAGCTATCTGGTACCGTCTAATATGTTTGCAACGGTTGTCTTGGGCTATGTGGCAGAAATTTTTGAAAAATTGAACTTAGAGGGTGCTGAGGAGATTGTTCCGCATGCGCAGCGCCTGCAAAAGGAAATCAAGGAAGGAATTGAAAACTACGCCTACACCCAAAATGCCAAGGGTGAAAAGATTTACGCTTTTGAGGTAGACGGTCTGGGGAATGCCAGCATTATGGACGATCCGAATGTACCAAGCCTTTTAGCAGCGCCTTATCTAGGATTTTGTTCAATTGACGACGAAGTCTACCAAGCGACACGCCGCACCATCCTGAGCCCAGAAAATCCTTACTATTATGAGGGTAAATATGCTGCAGGACTTGGTAGCTCGCACACCTTCTACCGCTATATCTGGCCGATTGCTCTATCCATTCAAGGCTTGACTACACACGATAAGGAAGAAAAACGTCGAATTTTGGACTTGCTCGTGGCCTGCGATGGTGGCACAGGTGTTATGCACGAAAGCTTCCATGTGGACGACCCAACCAAGTATTCTCGTGAATGGTTCAGCTGGGCCAACATGATGTTCTGCGAACTAGTATTAGATTATTATGATTTAAAAATTGAGGTATAGAATTAACAAATAGAGGAACAAAAATGGAAAATATTACTGTACATATCATTTCTCACAGCCACTGGGATCGCGAATGGTATCTCCCCTTTGAATCCCACCGTATGCAGCTGGTCGAGCTTTTTGACAATCTCTTTGATTTGTTTGAACATGATCCAGAATTCAAAAGCTTCCACCTAGACGGGCAAACCATTGTCTTGGATGATTATCTGGAAATCCGTCCGGAAAATCGTGACAAACTCCAGCGCTATATTGACGAGGGCAAGCTGAAAATCGGGCCTTTCTATATCTTGCAGGATGATTATTTGATTTCTAGCGAAGCCAATGTCCGCAATACCTTGATTGGTCAGCAAGAGTGCAAGAAATGGGGCAAGTCCACTCAGATTGGTTATTTCCCAGATACTTTTGGAAATATGGGACAAGCGCCTCAGCTTTTGCAGCAATCAGGCATTCATATAGCCGCTTTCGGCCGTGGGGTTAAGCCAATCGGCTTTGACAACCAAGTTTTAGAGGATGAGCAATTCACTTCTCAGTATTCTGAAATGTATTGGCAAGGTGCCGATGGCAGTAAAGTCCTAGGTATCCTCTTTGCCAACTGGTACAGCAATGGGAATGAAATCCCAACAGATCCAGAAGAAGCGAAAGTTTTCTGGGAGCAGAAGCTGGCTGATGTGAAGAACTATGCTTCTACCAATCAATGGCTGATGATGAACGGCTGTGACCACCAGCCAGTTCAACGCGACCTCAGCGAAGCCATCCGAGTAGCCAACGAGCTTTATCCAGAAATCAACTTTGTCCACAGCTCTTTTGACGACTATATGCAAGCTGTGGAAGCTGCTCTGCCTGAGGAACTGTCAACAGTTCAAGGCGAATTGACTAGCCAAGAAACCGATGGTTGGTACACTTTGGCTAATACCTCTTCAGCCCGCATCTATCTGAAGCAGGCTTTCCAAGAAAACAGCAACTTGCTAGAGCAGGTGGTTGAGCCGCTGACTGTTATCACAGGCGGTCACAATCACAAAGACCAGCTGACTTATGCTTGGAAGACCCTCTTGCAAAACGCTCCACACGATAGCATTTGCGGTTGCAGTGTAGACGAAGTTCACCGCGAAATGGAAATTCGCTTTGCTAAAGTCAATCAAGTGGGCGAATTTGTCAAAGGTAACTTGCTGGAAGAATGGAAGCAAAAGCTGGATAGCCGCCAAGCTGAGAGCGACCTGCTCTTCACCGTTGTCAATACTGGTCTACATGACAAGGTAGATACTGTTTCTGTAGATGTGACATTTGCGACCTGTGATTTCAAGGAAGCGCATCCGACAGAAGCCTATCGAAGAATGGCAGAATTGACAATTCCAGACTTGATTGTGAAGGATTTGGATGGTCGTTATATCGAAGCTAAAATCGAGGATTTGGGAGCTAATTTCCAATATGACCTTCCAAAAGACCGCTTCCGTCAGGCTTATATTGCTCGGCAGCTGCGCGTGACCTTGCCGATTCATTTAGCCCCTCTGGCTTGGAAAACTTTCCAATTGCTTCCTGGCGCAAAAGAAGAGCATGAAGGCCTCTACCGCAATGGCGTGATTGACACTCCATTTGTGACTATCAGCTTTGATGAAGATTTGACCATCTATGATAAGACGACCCACGAAGCCTATGAAGACTTCCTCCGATTTGAAGATCGGGGCGACATTGGGAATGAGTATATCTATTTCCAACCAAAAAATACAGAGCCAATCTATGCAAAACTGGCTGGCGTTAAGGTGTTGGAAAACAATGCCCGCTATACCAAGGTGGAATTAAGCCATGAATTGACCTTGCCAGTAAGCGCAGATGAACTACTGGATCAGGAGCAAAAGGGTATCGTTGAGTTTATGACGCGCTCAGCAGGTCGTTCGTCAGAATTGACAACTATGCTCTTGACAACTGAGTTGACGGTCTTTGCGGACAGCCCACAATTGCGCTTTAAGACTGGCTTTACCAATACCGCTAAAGATCACCGAATCCGCGTTCTATTCAGAACTCACAACAGCAGTAAAACCAACGATTCAGACAGTATTTACGAAGTGGTTCGTCGCAACAACCAGCCAGCTGCTTCATGGGAAAATCCAGAAAATCCACAGCACCAACAAGCCTTTGTGAGTCTTTATGATGATCAAAAAGCAGTCACAGTAGCCAATAAAGGCCTAAATGAATACGAGATTTTAGGAGATGATACGATTGCGGTCACTATTCTGCGGGCAACAGGTGAGCTGGGCGACTGGGGCTACTTCCCAACGCCAGAAGCGCAGTGCTTGCGTGATTTCCAAGTCGAGTACACAGTAGAATGCCACCAACCACAAGAGCGATTTGCTGCTTACCGTCGGGCCAAGGCCTTCCAAACACCATTGACAGCTCTGCAAATTGCCAAACAAGAAGGAAGTGTTGCGGCAGCTGGACAAGCCTTGGATCATCCAGCTCTCAGCCTGCCTGAAATCTGCCCGACAGCCCTGAAAGTGTCTGAAGACGAGTCAGGTATCGTACTTCGCTACTACAATATGACCCAAGAAGAGCAAGAAGTGACAACTGCTTCCCAAACCCTAGTCAACCTTTTGGAAGAGGTACTTCCAGAAAAAGATGGAATCTTAGGACCGCAGGAAATTCGCACAGAGCTCTTGAAAAAAGATTAAAAAGAGGAGGCTAGGGCAATGGACTAAATATTTAAAAATTTAGTTCCTTGCCCTATTGCCTTGCAAGTTCTAGAAAACAGAGAAAGGAGAAAAGATGCTTATTGCAACAATTGATATAGGCGGTACAGGTATCAAGTTTGCGGCTATGTCCAAAGAAGGAGAGATACGAGAAAAGCAAGAGCTTGCTACGCCAGACAAGTTAGATGACTTGCTGACTTGGCTGGATTCTTGTCTTTCCAAGCAGGCTTACCAAGGCATTGCCATGAGTGTGCCTGGGGCGGTTGACCGAGAGACAGGAGTCATTGGTGGGATTAGCGCTGTTCCTTATATTCACGGTTTTTCTTGGTATGATAAGCTGGCTTCTTATGGTTTGCCAGTCCATTTAGAAAATGATGCCAACTGTGTTGGTTTGAGTGAACTTCTGGCTCATCCAGAGCTGGAAAATGCAGCCTGTGTGGTTATCGGCACTGGAATTGGCGGAGCAATGATTATCAATGGCAAGCTCCATCGTGGCCGACACAGTTTGGGTGGGGAGTTTGGCTATATGACAACCCTAGCACCTGCTGAAAAACTCAATAACTGGTCGCAACTTGCCTCAACTGGAAACATGGTGCGTTATGTTATTGAAAAATCTGGCCAAAACGACTGGGATGGACGCAAGATTTATCAAGAAGCTGCGGCAGGAAACGCCCTTTGCCAAGAAGCCATCGAGCGGATGAACCGCAATCTTGCACAAGGTTTGCTCAATATCCAGTATCTCATCGATCCAGATGTGATTAGCTTGGGCGGCTCCATCAGTCAAAATCCAGACTTCATCCAAGGTGTCCGCTCAGCGATTGCTTATTATGTCGATCGCTATGAAGAGTATTCGGTGGTGCCAGAAATTTTAGCGTGTACCTATAAGGGGGAAGCCAATCTTTATGGTGCTTTAGTAAACTGGTTACAGGAGGAAGGCCAATGGCCACATTTGTAGGATTATCAAGCAAGCAAGAAAAGGCTCTTGCTCGCTTAGAAAAATATTTGAACTTAGGTGAGATTGAAGTCAGTCTTGTCCCTAACTCAGCCGTCTCAATCAAGGTGGAAGGCCGTATGGGACGTTATCAGGTCAGCTATCATAAGCCTCATCAGCTCTATCGAGCTTTAGCCCTCTTATCTGCCGCCCTTAAAGAAGGGCAGGATGAAGTGGAGATCGAGGAAAGAGCGGCTTATGAGGATTTGGCCTATATGGCCGATTGCTCTCGCAACGCCGTCTTGAATCTGAACTCGGCTAAGAAAATGATTGAAGTCTTGGCCTTGATGGGGTATTCTACTTTTGAACTTTACATGGAAGATACCTATGAGATCGAAGGCCAGCCCTATTTTGGCTATTTCAGAGGCCGCTACACTGTTGCAGAATTGCAAGAGATTGAGGCCTATGCCGCAGATTTTGATTTGACCTTCGTGCCTTGCATTCAGACCTTGGCCCATCTGTCAGCTTTTGTCAAATGGGGTGTCAAGGAAGTGCAGGAGCTTCGAGATGTTGAGGATATTTTACTGATCGGGGAAGAAAAGGTCTATGACCTTATCGAAGGCATGTTTAAGACGATGTCCCAGCTTCGTACACGTAAGATAAATATCGGGATGGACGAAGCCCACTTGGTTGGGCTCGGACGCTATCTGATTCAGCATGGTTTCCAAAATCGCAGTCTCCTCATGTGTCAACACTTGGAGCGCGTGCTGGATATTGCCGACAAGTATGGTTTCCACTGCCAGATGTGGAGCGATATGTTCTTCAAACTCATGTCAGCAGATGGCCAGTATGACCGTGATGTGGAAATTCCAGAGGAGACCCGCGTTTATCTGGACCGTCTCAAAGACCGTGTAACCTTGGTTTACTGGGATTACTATCAGGATAGCGAGGAAAAATACAACCGTAACTTCCAAAATCATCATAAAATCAGTCAAGACATTGCCTTTGCTGGCGGTGCTTGGAAGTGGATTGGCTTTACACCGCACAATCATTTTAGTCGCTTGGTAGCTCTTGAAGCCAATAAGGCTTGCCGGAAGAATCATGTTAAGGAAGTGATAGTGACTGGCTGGGGGGATAATGGAGGAGAAACCTCTCAATTCTCAATCCTGCCTGCCCTGCAGATTTGGGCAGAACTGGCCTATCGAAATGATTTAGATAAATTAGCCGAGCATTTCTTAGTTAGCACAGGCCTTGTCTTTGATGATTTTATGAAAGTAGACTTGGCCAATCTCTTGCCAGGCTTGCCAGAAAACCTCAGCGGTATCAATCCAAATCGTTATATTCTCTATCAGGATATTCTATGTCCTTTGCTGGAACGCCATATCCGACCCGAAGAAGACAAGCAGCATTTTGAAGCTGCTGCTCAGTCCTTGCAAGAAGTCAGCCTCAAAGCTGGTGAATATAGCTATCTCTTTGAAACTCAGGCTCAGTTGAATGCGCTCTTGGCCTTGAAGATTGCTGTCACATCTGGCATTCAAAAAGCCTATGGTGCAGGAGACAAGGATCGCTTGGCAGAACTAGCTGAGAAAGACTTGCCTTTGCTCTACCAAAAAGTGGAAGACTTTGCCGAGCAGTTCAGCCGCCAATGGCAGCAAGAAAACAAGATTTTCGGTCTGGATACGATTGATATCCGCTTTGGAGGTTTGCTCAAGCGGATCAAACGGGCGCAGGAACGCCTGCAGCAATACACGACTGGTCAGCTTGATTCTGTAGAAGAATTAGAGCAAGAAATCTTGCCTTTCAATGATTTTTATAAGGAGCAAGGTCTAATAGCGACGACAGCTAACCAATGGCACACCATCGCTACAGCGTCAACGATTTACACAACGTAAACACTTTGCTTGATCAAAGTTTTCACGGTTCTACTCTACTTTTTATCTGTATATTAGATAAATAATTTGTATAGTTTTTTCTATAATTAGGAGTTTAAATGAGAACAAAAAAAGGCATATAATAGAAACATGAAAACGATATCAAAACAATAGAAAGGGAGATTTGAATGAATAAGGTTATCAAAACACTAAAAGAAAACTTCATTTTCTTGCTCATGGTCTTACCAGGAGTTATTTGGTTTGTTTTGTTCTTCTATATACCAGTTTTAGGAAACGTCGTTGCATTTAAGAATTTCAAACTAAGCGGCGAAGGATTCATCCATAGTCTTATGAGCAGTGAATGGGTGGGGTTCAATAACTTTAAGTTCTTATTTAATTCCAAGGATGCCTATACGATCACACGAAATACCATTCTTTATAATGGCGGTTTCATTATTTTAGGATTGATTTTCTCTGTCGGAATTGCCATTATCTTTAGCGAACTTCGTTCGAAAAAGATGGTGAAGATTTATCAGACAACCATGCTGTTTCCGTATTTCCTTTCTTGGGTTATTATTAGTTTCTTCGTAGATGCTTTCTTGAACCCTGGTAAGGGCTTGCTAAACAATTTATTGCACAATCCGAATATCAACTTTTATACAGTGGTCTCTTTCTGGCCAGCCTTCATCCTTTTCATTGGTATCTGGAAGGGCTTAGGATACAGCAGTATTTTGTACTATGCAAGTATCATGGGAATTGATCCGACTTACTATGAGGCAGCAACGGTAGACGGTGCTACAAAATGGCAGCGTATCCGTAATATCACCTTGCCATCTTTGGCTTCTCTGATCACAGTACTAACCATTCTAGCAGTCGGAAATATCTTCCGCGCGGACTTTGGTTTGTTCTATACTGTTCCGCATGATTCAGGATCACTCTATAGCGTAACCAACGTTTTGGATACCTATGTCTATCGTGGATTGACCGGTACAGGTGATATCGGGATGGCGTCAGCTGCGGGTCTCTATCAATCAATTGTTGGCTGTATCCTCGTTATCGTCAGCAACCTGATTGTCCGCAGAATTGATAAAGAATCTGCTCTCTTTTAGAAGGAGGAATTTATGAAATCCCCAAAAATTCAAAAAGAGAAAGTCGATAATGTGGGAATTCACTCCTTTAGTAAAAAAGCCGATTTTTTCTTTAACATCTTGATTGCGATCTTCTCGCTTTCCTGTGTTCTGCCTTTCTTCTTTGTTATCATCATCTCGCTGACAGATGAAAGCAGTTTGGTTCATAATGGTTTTGCCTTTTGGCCATCACAGTTTAGCTGGGCGGGCTATGAATTCTTGCTTAGCCTGAAAGACAAACTCTTGCAGTCACTCTTTGTGACAGTGGTGATTACGGTAGTAGGTACTAGTTTGAATGTATTTTTCACAACAACTTACGCCTATGCCATTTCACGTCGAAGCTTTAAATTCAAACGCTTCTTTACCTTGTTTGCAATGGCAAGTATGCTCTTCCAAGCAGGGATGATCCCTACTTACATCGTTATGACCAACCTGCTTGGTTTAGGAGATACAGTGTGGGCCTTGATTTTGCCGCTACTGCTTAGTCCTTTCAATATCATTCTGATGAGAACCTTCTTCAAGAGAACGATCCCAGAAGCGATTATTGAATCCGCTAAGATTGACGGAGCCAGCGAGACTCGGATCTTCTTCCAAATCTGCTTGCCACTATCTCTTCCAGGTATCGCTACGATCACCCTCTTCACTGCCCTTGCTTATTGGAACGATTGGTTTAACGCCCTGCTCTACATTCGCAGTGACAACTTAGTTCCCCTTCAATATTTGCTGATGAAGATTCAGCAAAATATGGACTACTTGTCTAAGAGTGCGGGAGCGAGTGCTCAGCTTGCAGGCTTGACAGGATCTCTCCCTAAAGAGTCTGGACGTATGGCCATGGTCGTAATTGCAACCTTGCCAATCGCTTGCGTCTATCCATTCTTCCAACGTTACTTTGTTAAGGGATTGACTATCGGAGGCGTCAAAGAATAAGCTGCCCCTTTGGTCTCAGAGTTTTTACCAGCAAGATTTCAAATGCTTGCAGCACGAAAACTCGCATTATTAAATTTGTATATAAATAATATAAAAGGAGATTTTTCTATGAAAAATTGGAAAAAATATGCCCTAGCTTCTGCTAGCTTCCTGGCTTTCTCAGGACTTCTAGCAGGTTGCGGTAGTCTTACTGGTGACAACCAAAAATCATCAAAAACTGATGATGGTAAGACAGTTATCAAGATGTACCAAATCGGTGACAAACCAGATAATTTGGACAAATTGCTCGAAAATGCTAACAAGATTATCGGCAAAGAAATCGATGCTAAGTTGGATATCGAATACATCGGTTGGGGTGACTACGAACAAAAAATGAACGTTATCACTTCATCAGGTGAAAACTACGATATCGCCTTCGCTCAAAACTATGTCATTAATGCCCAAAAAGGTGCTTATGCTGACTTGACTGAGCTTTACAAAAAAGAAGGTAAAAAACTTTACGATTCTCTAGACCCAGCTTACATCAAAGGAAACACTGTTAACGGTAAAATTTATGCTGTGCCAGTTAATGCCAATGTAACTTCTTCACAAAACTTTGCCTTCAACGGCCCACTTCTTGAAAAATATGGTATCAGCGATGTTTCAAATATCCACTCTTACCAAGATTTGGAACCAGTTTTGAAAGCTGCTAAAGAAAAAGATCCAAAAGTTGTTCCTTTCGCTATTGGTAAAAACTTCATCCCATCTGACAACTTTGATTATCCTGTAACGAACGGACTTCCTTTCGTTATTGACTTGGAAGGCGATACAACTAAGATTGTAAACCGTTACGAAGTTCCTCGTTTCTTGGATAGCCTCAGAACCATCCATAAGTACTATCAAGCTGGCTATATTCCAAAAGACGTAGCAACTAGCGATACTGCTTATCAATTGTCTGAAGATTCTTGGTTCGTTCGTGAAGAAACAGTAGGACCTGCTGACTATGGTAACAGCTTGCTTTCTCGTGTAGCTAACCGTAAGATCGAAATCAGCCAACTGACTAAGAACTACAAGAAGAGCCAAACTACTCAAGTAGCGAACTTCGTTATCTCAAACAACTCTAAAAACAAAGAAAAATCAATGGAATTGTTGACTTTGCTTAACACTAATCCTGAATTGTTGAACGGCCTTGTATATGGTCCAGAAGGCGAAAACTGGGAAAAAGTTGAAGGTAAAGAAAACCGCGTTCGTACTTTGAAAGGCTACAATGGTAACACCCACATGTCTGGCTGGAACACAGGTAACAACTGGATTCTTTACATCAATGAAAACGTAACAGATCAACAAATCGAAGATTCTAAGAAGATTCTTGCAGAAGCACCAGAATCACCAGCTCTTGGATTTAACTTCAATGTAGACCCAGTTAAAGCAGAAGTATCTAGCATCACGAACACAATGAAAGAATACGATACTGCTATCAACACTGGTACAGTTGATCCTGACGTTGAAATTCCTAAGATGATGGACAAACTGAAATCTGAAGGAGCATACGATAAAGTATTGAAAGAAATGCAAAAACAATACGACGAATTCCTTGCTGCTAAGAAATAAGCAAAATCATAAATCCTCCTCGTCATATTTTGAGGAGGATTTTTCTTCTTTTGACTGAGAGGAATTTTTGGAAACGGTTGAAATGTGTTATAATTTTATAATGTACAGAATGTAAAGAACAGAAAGGAAAAACAATGGGAAGACTAGTTGAGTGGATTTTTCAACGAATTTATATGGCCATGCTTGCGTCCGCTATTTTTTGGGTATTGGCCCTGTGCGGAGGCCTTGTTTTTGGACTTGCTCCAGCTGGCTGTGTGCTCATGAGCCTCTTTCATCAATATGGATATGACTATAAGAAATATCATTGGAAAGAAGCATGGGCTCTCTTTAAGGAAAATTTCCTTGCTACAAATAAAGTTTTCTTGACCTTGTTTGCAGCGCAGGCTCTTTTGTCTTATGGGATTTATCTCCTCATCCAGCTTCCTCATCAAACGATCCTTTATCTCTTGTTGACGATTGCAAATTTGCTCTTTTTGCTTTTGGCGCCAGCAGTGTATGCAGTCTATCTGAAATTGCAGGTTTTTTTTGATTTTTCTTATAAAAATAGCTTAAAATTATCTCTGATTGGTGTTTTTCTCAATATTTCCGCCATGCTGAAACTTTTATTAGGGACAATCTTGCTATTGATTGCCAGCTACTTTATGCCGGCTCTACTCTTCTTTGTTTTTATTGGGCTTTGGCACTTTTTCATCAGTGATGTCCTAGACCCAATTTACCAAACCATTCAGTCTAAGTTGAAAACAGAAAAATCATGAAGAAATTTTGGCTCCATTCTTTACTAAAAGTCTATGCTGTCATTATGGTGGCGATTGTAGGATGCTTGGGTATCATCCTGTCCTATTCCGATTGGCAGAGCCGTTATAATGAGACCAAGCAGATTGCACAGCTAGCAGCTACGCGCTTGGCTGACGAAGTGGATTACTATAACCGCCGGGCTAATCAGCTAGCCCAAAGTTTGGTTGAAAATCGAGCAAAGTTGGACGGGATTTATAACTACTTTATCATGAGTCCCTCTGAGTATGCGAGTTGGCGCTTATCTGCGGATGTACCGACTTATGTCCAGGTATCCCTTCACAAAAATATCAATGATATTTATATTGAAAATGAATTTATCATGGGCATTGATATTGCCTTAAATGATTACAAAACCGTTTTTGTTTCTACAAGGCAAGCCCGTGGCGGCATGCAGCTTCCAGCTGAAGAATTCAGACCTGCACGAGAAGCCTTTCCCATTGCGATTTATGATAAGACAGTCGATCAAGTCATCGGAACGATTTACATTCGGATTGATGAGGAGGTCTTCAACAATGTTGTCGATAATACGCGGGGCGATGTTCCACTCGCTCTCAGCGTTATTTCGCCTTATAAAAAAGAAATCCTGCATTTTGGCGATACAAAAGGAATTGGCCAAGATGACTGGATCAAAAAAGAAACCATTTACAATTATACTATCCAGACGGCCGTGCCTGCGCATTATGTGATAGAGAAAACGGTTTTCAGCACTGGTTTGATTATTTTTTCTGGTCTGATTTTGGTTGGAGTTTTATATGCCGCTTTGCAGAGGATATTTCTCAATTACCAAAGGCAGGTCGTTGATATTGTGGATACGCTTCATCTCATCACGGATGGTGAAAATCAGAAGCGCATTGCGACAGAGACCAAGGAGCAGGAGTTGCTTCTGATTGCGACAACGACCAATACCATGTTGGACAGTCTGGACAAGAGTATTCGGGATATTTATCGTTTGGAGATTAGCCAAAAAGATGCTAATATGAGAGCCTTGCAGGCGCAAATCAATCCTCATTTTATGTACAATACCTTGGAATTCATCAGGATGTATGCAGTCATGCAGCGGCAGGAAGAGTTGGCAGATATTATCTATGAATTTAGCAGTCTGCTGAGAAATAATATCTCAGATGAATCCAGAAGCAGTTTGAAAAATGAATTGGAATTTTGTCGGAAATATAGCTATCTTTGTATGGTTCGGCATCCCAAATCAGTGGCCTATGGCTTCAAAATTGAAGAAGGCTTGGAAGAAATGATGATTCCCAAGTTTAGTATTCAGCCGCTGATTGAAAATTACTTTGCCCATGGTATCGACTATCGTAGGCAGGACAATGTCATCAGTGTCAAGGCTCAAAAGATAGACGGCGCTGTAAGGCTGATGATCCAAGACAATGGTCGAGGCATCCCAGCTGACCGGTTGGCCGAAATCCAAGACATTCTGGCCGGCCGAGAGCTAATGGATGCCCAGAATCGAGAACAGCAAAGATCCATTGGTATTCGGAATATTCATGAACGCTTCTTGCTCTTTTTTGGCGACCGTTATAGTATCCGATTGAAATCTCAAAAGGACCAAGGAGTGACCTATATTATAGAAATTAAGGATGAATAGAAAAAGATGTACAGAGTATTACTAGTCGATGATGAATACATGATCACAGAAGGCTTGAAGGTGCTGATTCCTTTTGAAAAATGGAATATGGAGGTTGTTTCTACAGCTAATGATGCAGAAACGGCCCTCGCCTATATCAAGGACAATCCTGTGGATTTGGTCATTACCGATGTCAATATGCCAGGGATGAATGGCTTGCAGATGATTGAGCAGATGAAGAATTCCCTGCCTAATGCAGCTTTTATCATCCTCTCAGGCTATCAGGAATTTGAATATGTCAAAACGGCCCTCAATTTGCAGGTGGCAGATTATCTGGTGAAGCCAGTCGATAAGGTCGAACTGGCAGCAATCCTAGAAAAATTGGAAAAGGAATTTGACCGTTCTTCCAATAATCAACTAGAGCTGATTTTTAAAGAAGAGACAAGTGAAGATGAGATAGCTACTTATCTTAAATCCTTCGATAATGTCTGGCTGGGAGCAGCTGCTCAAGAAAAAGGACTAGTTTCGGTTCCTTATAGTATTTTAGGACAGGCAGGCTATTTGTTTTTATCATCGCAAAAGGAAGATGCGCTTTATCTGGAAGAATTCACAGCTCCTTATAAACAAGGCTTGCAGGCTTTCAAGCTCAATCTAGAAAAAACTCTTTTTTATGGAACGGTTAGCTTGCAAGAAACCAATCCGCTCTTTAGCTACTATGAGCCCATGTATCGTGTGATTATTCAAGGAAATATCGGTCAGATTTTGGACGAATTGGACTTGCTCAAGGATGTCGTGCTGCAAAATACGCCTGAAGTTTCAATTACCAAACAGTTGTTCATTCAGTTTATCATGGATGTTTACCATCTGTTTCAGCATTTGAAACCAGACGATATGATAACCATTATCAAAAAGATTGAAAGCACAAATACCTTTGCAGACTTGCTGGCTTATATGAAAGATCAGCTCTCAGATTTGTTCGCCCAGTATCGAATGAATGAGAATGTTGCCAATGTCTTGGAGGTGATTGGTCGCGATTATCAAAAAGACTTATCCCTAAAAGATATCAGTAAGGAACTCTACATCAATCCAGTTTATTTGGGGCAGCTAATCAAGCGGGAGACCAACTCCACTTTTGCAGAGTTGCTAAATAAGCAGCGCATCAAGGCTGCCCAGCAGCTCTTACTTGCCAAAAATGACAGTATAGAAGACGTTTGTTATGCAGTTGGATATAGCAATGTTGGTTATTTCTACAAAGTCTTTCGGAAGCTGTGTGGCAAGTCGCCTAAGGCCTATCGGAAGCAAGTCGAGTGATGAAATCGCTGAAGTGAGTGAACCTTTATTTCTTTTCTATATTAATGCTAAAAAAAGTAGAAAAAAAGATATAGAAGAGTCAGTGTGAGGGCCTGCTATTCGTGATATAATCAAGCAGAAAGAACTTACAATATGGTAAAGGAGTTAGGAGAAGCTTATGGTTGAGTTAAATCTGAAAAATATTTATAAAAAGTATCCAAACAGTGAGCACTATTCTGTTGAAGACTTTAATTTGGACATCAAGGACAAGGAGTTTATCGTTTTCGTTGGTCCGTCAGGATGTGGGAAATCTACAACGCTGCGTATGATTGCGGGTCTTGAGGATATCACAGAAGGAACAGCTTCGATTGATGGTAAAGTGGTCAATGACGTTGCACCGAAAGATCGTGATATTGCTATGGTCTTCCAGAACTATGCCCTCTATCCGCACATGACGGTCTATGACAACATGGCTTTCGGACTGAAACTGCGCAAGTACAGCAAGGAAGATATTGACAAACGGGTGCAAGAAGCAGCTGAAATTCTTGGTTTGAAAGAATTCTTGGATCGTAAGCCAGCGGACTTGTCAGGTGGTCAACGTCAGCGGGTTGCCATGGGGCGTGCCATCGTGCGTGATGCAAAGGTTTTCCTAATGGACGAGCCTTTGTCAAACTTGGATGCGAAGCTGCGGGTATCCATGCGTGCTGAGATTGCTAAAATCCACCGCCGTATCGGAGCAACAACCATCTACGTTACCCATGACCAGACAGAAGCAATGACCTTGGCTGACCGCATTGTTATCATGTCAGCGACCAAGAACCCTGCTGGAACTGGAACGATTGGTCGAGTAGAGCAAATCGGTAGCCCACAAGAAGTTTACAACCACCCAGTTA
>ERZ773267.276-NODE-276-length-36846-cov-11.916012_pt1 | contig 36846 bp, 62 predicted proteins | sample MGYA00511959_ERZ773267 | MGnify/ENA primary metagenome ERZ773267 (study PRJEB29015, sample SAMEA2738165) | human oral metagenome | biome: human oral; feature: human-associated habitat; material: saliva | place: China | collected 2240 ...
AAAATAATTGTCATATTTATTTTAGTTATCTTTTTCATTTATCTCTCCTTTTTTTAATACACTTATATAATTTTAATATATCTTATCAAAGCCTTAATTTGTATATATATTACAATAATGTATTATTTTCATGTAAACTCTATTTTAATTTTATTATCTATTATATATACTTAAAATATATATTTAAGGTAAGGAGAATGAAATGATATCAAGAAAAGAAAATCCTATATTTTTAAATGAATTTTTAGATTATACAAGTACTATACAGAATAAGTCTAAAGGTACTGTAAGTGAATATAATTATGATTTAAAACACTTTTTTCAATATATTGTTGCTAGATATGGTGATATTGATACAGATGATTCTAACAAGATAAAGGCTATAGATATAAGAGATTTGCAAAAAAATATAATAACTAAGGTTACTTTAGAAGATATACATGCATTCCTTCATTATTTAAAATCAGAGTTTAATTTAAAAGCAACTACTCTTTCTAGAAAAGTTGCAGCAATTCGTTCTTTTTTTAATTATCAATGTACTATAAGGCGTGCACTTGATATTAACCCTACTGTAGGTTTAGAAACTCCTAAAAAAGAAAAAACACTTCCTAAATTTTTAGATCTTTCAGAATCTAAAAACTTACTTGAAACTGCAGCAACTTCAAATAGTAATAGAGAAATAAGCAAATCATTAGCTCTTAGAAATGTATGTATATTAACATTATTTTTAAATCTAGGATTAAGACTTGCAGAACTTGTAGGTATTAATATTGGTGATATTAACTTTTTTGACAATACACTTACTGTTAAAGGTAAAGGTAATAAGGAAAGAATGGTATATTTAAATAAGGCATGTATAAATGCTATAAACAATTATTTAGAAGTTCGTCCTAAAGAAGGTATTAAAGATAAAGATGCATTATTTTTAAGTTCTGTTAAAAAACGTATATCTAGACGTGCAATACAACAAATGTTAGAAGTAGAACTTAAAAAAGCAGGTATAAGTACTAGAGGTATAACTCCACACAAATTAAGACATACTGCCGCTACCCTAATGTACCAATATGGTGAAGTAGACATACGTGCACTGCAAAAAGTACTTCGGACATGCAAGTATATCTACAACTGAAATATATACACATATAAACAATGAACAGGTTCGTGATGCAATAAGTAAAAATCCACTTGCAGACATGTAAAAAGAAGATAACTTTAAATAGCTATCTTCTTTCTTTAGTTTATTCTATTCTATTTATAATATGCTACATATACAATATTACCATTATTAACATCTATATAGTAATCTCTTGCTGAGGTTTTATCACTATTATATATAACTTCTATCTTATATGATTTACGTACAGTTTTTTCATTAGAACTTTCAGCATATTCTATAGTTATTTTACTATTCTTTATAGCAGGATTTTCTTCTTTACCATCTTTTTCTATGTCTTTTTGTACTATTTCTTTTGCCTTTTCTTCTGTTATATTTATATCTGTATCTACATAGTCATAATATATAATTCCTATAGAAATTATCTCACCATCTGGATTTACAATAATCTTACCTATATTTGGAGTTATTTGTGTTCCGGTCTTTTGCTTCCCAGATTCTTACAGGCCATCCGGAATTGTTCTTCATCTTTATAATCTATAATATCTCTTATAGCAAAGTTTTTAAATAGTGGCATATTTTTAAAATTATTGTTTATTTTTGTTTCTAAGTTTTTTATAAAGCTTTCTGTTGGTTTTACTTTTTTCCATTCATTATCTATATTGTTTATCTTTTTTTCATCTCTATATGAACGTATAAGTCCATATGGTAATAGTTTTATAACTGCTCCATTTTCTAATGTATATTGGTAAAGAGTTATTTCTTCTTCATTTTTACTATTAATATCTTTTTCATTTGTCTCTTTCTCACTTATAATATTAGATTTTACATTCAAATTCTTTAGATATTCTAATGCTTTTTCTTTTAACTTATCCTTTTCTAAAGGAGTTTTATCTATATTATGAATTTTAAGTAAGTCTTGCCTAGCTTTTTCTTCTGCCGCTTTTCTTTTCTCTTCCTGTTTTTCTATTCTTTCATTATTTTCTTTTATATTTTTATACTTATAATACCCAATAACTAATATTGATATTAATGATACTAGTATAAGTATTATTATGATGATATTATTTTTTTGATTATTTTGTTTTTTCATAATGAGCACCTTCTTTCTATATTTAAAGTTAACACTAAATAATATATTAATCTATCTTTTTATCTTTATTCATATAATCTTTTAATCTTATATTATATGCATCAAGCATTTGATCATATAGGTATAACTTCTTATTATAGCCGAAACAAGTTTAATAAGTATTTCGTAAACAGAGGATTTGTTACAAGTATTGGGCCTAATATATATGTAGCAAACATATTCATTATACGAATTCCTTCTACTTTAGAATGTCTATTTATCCCTCCTCCTCTTATAACATTTGCCATACTTGGAAGTTTAATTATTCTTATTTTTCCTTGTCCATCATTTTTAGTTACACAAACTGGATAACTTTGAGTAAATGTCATTATATGTCCTATTAATTCTATGTCTATAAACTTGGTATATGCATATTCATTAAGTCTTCCGAAGCATATCTGTAACTGCTATTGTTTCATATACACCGAAGTCCATCTATTATATATTCTCTTGGAATTTTTTCTATATCTATAGATATCTTATTCCCTTTATCATCTTTTATCCAGGCATCATAGTATTCTATAGTATTCTTATTATCTTTTGAAATTCTATATTCTTTTTCTATATATCTTCTATCTTTTATTATATATCTTCCGAAATAGGTCAAATGCATTTCCGAGTTGCAAGTATTGTTTGACCACCTTCTATTGCTTTTAATATTTCTAATCTGTGATTATATAACTTTTCAAGAACTACTTCTATCTTTGTTTCTGATAATGAACCAATATATACAAAATCTATATTTTCTTTTATAAACCTTAATTCATCATTAAGTTCTGTAAAGTATATTTCATGTTCTGTTTCATCATCTGAACTATTTGCTATATCTATTAACTTTTTTAAATATATTATATTACCGATTATCACCATATTGATTACAAATATCACTAAAAAGTATTTCTATTTTCATATATTTAAATTTAAACCTTTCTTTCTTATTCTAAAATGTTTCTATTATATATTCTTTTAATTGTGATGCTTCTTTTTCTATATACATATCATTAAGAAGGAATAATGTATCTATACCTTCTGTTGTTATATAATTATGTGCATCTCTTTGATTTTCAAACACAAATAATTTACTACTATCTATTCCTGCAAGAAGTGACCTTACATAGATATCTTTTGATCTTGGACCTATTATGATTATTCTTTCAATACTATCATCATTTAAAAACTCATAATCTGCATCATAATGCCATAATATAACCTCAACACCTTCTTCATTATCTGATTTGTCATCAAGCATTAATATAACATTTTTCTTTCCTTCATAATTTCTAACAAAATCAAATACATTACTACATGCAAGTGGATTTTGTCCTTTTGTTAGATGTTTTATAAGATATTTATTATTCTTTAATTTAATCTTTTCATAACGTGTTTCTGCTATTTTAAGTTTTGACATATTTTTTAGTATATCATTTATATTAAATCCTAATACCATCATAAGAGTTACAACAGAAAGCTGATTATATGCATTAAATCTACTTTCTGAAAGAATTGGCATATCATAAATATTTCCGATCGCCTATACTTATTTTAGCTATTTTTTCTTTTTGATCTATAGATAATACCTTGGTATCTAGATTTGGACTTACAAGATGATTATTTTTGCATCTGCATTTTCCGATGATGATTTAATTGTATATAATCATATTCTAATTTTTCATTACATATTGGACATACTATTATATCTCTTACTAAATTTTTAGGGATATTTGTATCATTTTCTTGTTTTTCCATACCATAAAATATTTTTTTATCATTATTTAAATCTATTTTATCATCTGAAACTTTAGATTTTATCATTGATGCTATAATATCATCACCGATTTACTATAATTCTTGTTTCATCTGGTATACTTCCGATCTAATATATTTACAATATAGTCTGTGTTTGCATTTCTTTTTACAGAATCTCTTAATATATTAGTAATTATTGTATATTTAGGTTTTATATCATTATATATATATGGACTTACTCTTTCATCTACTTCAAATATCGCTATATTTGCTCTATTCTTTTTTAATTTACCGAAATATATTAGAATTAGTTATAAGTGTGTCTACAATACCTGCTTTTAAGTTAGATCCTGCTTTATTGCTTATAACATATACTCTTTTATTTTTCTTTATATCTTCTATATCTATACTAGTTCTTTCTATTGGTTTTTTCTTTTTCCTAAATTCTTCTTTAATCTTTTCTTCGTTTATAAGTAGTTCTAATAAATCTGTAGCAAGATTTGTTACAGTTGTTTTTCCGATTTGTACCTGTTACTGTAATTATTACTTCTGGTTTTTGAAGTTTACTAAGTATGTTTTTATCAACTTTAAGAGCTACTACTCCTCCTATATGACTAGTACTTCCTTTTATAAATTTTACAATATTATGTACTAATTTACTTATTATTATTGAAAGTATTTTTCTTAAATTCATTATTTATTTTCTCCCTTACTTCCTATAACATTTATAATATCTGTTGCAGTATTATATTTTGGCATATATGAAAGTTCTAGCATTGCAAGATCACTTGCTGTAAATCCTGCTGTTATAGCTGTTGCTAAAATATCTATTTTTTTATCTGCATCTTTTTTACCTATTGCAGATCCTCCGAAGAAGTTTTCCTGTTTCTTTTTCAAATATACACTTAAGTATTAGATCTTCTGAATCTTTAAATAATTCGCTTGAAGTTTTTCCCATGACTATTTCTGTATAATATTCAATATTATGTTCTTCAAGTTTCTTTTCAGAAAGTCCTGTTCTTGCAACTTGATATCCGAAATACTGATAATATAGATGTATTTGTTGTCCCTTTATATGTAGAACTTATTCCGCAATATATTATCTCCAACAACTCTTGCTTGTCTTTTACTAGGTGGAGCTACTGCTGGTGTTACATAAATATTTTCATACATACTTTCTACTTTTGCTATATCTCCTATTGCATATATATTATCAATATTTGTTTTCATATGTTTATCAACTGTAACATAATCTTTATTATCTACTTTTATTCCTGCTTTTTTTATAAATCTTGTTGCTGGTATTGTACCTACAGTTATAATTGCCATATCAAATGTTTTCTTATATGTTTTTAAATCATTTCCGAATAGAATATTCAACTTCTAATATATCTCTGTTTCTTCCTCTATATAGTTCTGAATCTTCCCTTACCTTTAGTATATTTGCATTTTTTACAACTGTCACAAATTCTGATACTATATTTTCTATTTCGGAAGAAATGTCTTTATCAAATCTAGGTATAAGTGCATCTTCTTTTTCTAATATATATACATCTATGCCAAGCTTATTTAAGTTTTCTGAAAGTTCTAATGAAATTGCTCCGACTCCCTACAATTAATACATTTCTAGGTTCATTTCTTTCTATAAACCTTTTAAGTCTTTTAGCATTTCTAAGATTTTTATGTACAAATATATTATCACCTAAATTTTCAAATTCTTTAAGTCTTTTAGCAATACTACCAACAGATAATACAAGATAATCATATGATATATTAAACATTGTTCCTTTGCTTGTTTCTACAACTTGTATCTGATTTTTTTGAGTATGTATTTCTATAACTTCAGTTTTTAAATATATTTCTAAATCATATTTTTCTTTTAAATCTTCTGCAGAATTAAATACTATATCTTCTTCTGCTACTTCTCCAGATATATAATATGGCATTGCACATTGTGAATATGATATATATTCTTGTTTCTCTACTATTATGATTTCAATATTTTTATCTCTTTTTCTTAAATATTTTGCAAGTGTAAGTCCTCCGTGACTCTCCTCCTACTATAACTACTTTCATTTATATAACCTCCATTGCTGCATTTGAAGCTAATTTATCTACCATCTCATTATATTTATTTCCATTATGTCCTTTTACTTTATTAAACAATAATTTTATCGATGGTAATTCTTCTGTTTGTTTTTTAAAATTATATAATTTTTTCCATAATTCTATATTTTTAACATTTTTAAAGTCTTTTTTTATCCAGTTTTCTATCCATTCTGTAATACCTTTTACAACATAATTGCTATCTATATATATTTCTATTTCTAATTTTTTTCCGAAGTGTAATATTGTTTTTTAATATATTATAGTTTTTTTCTTTATGAAAAATATTTAAAATATACTCTAAAGCTTTTATAACTGCTGTAAGTTCCATTATATTGTTTGTTGTATCTTTCATATTACCGAACAATTTCTTTTACTATTGTTTCTGTTCCATTTTCTTTATCAATATTTAATATTATAGCGGCATATCCGTCCTTTTCCAGGATTTCCTTTACATGCCCCATCTGTATATATACATATATTTTTATTCATATTTCATATATCTTTCTATTTTTCTTTTAACATCTTTTTTTGCTATATCTTGTCTTTTGTCATATAGTTTTTTACCTTTTGCAAGTCCTATTTCAAGTTTTATCTTATTTTTCTTCATATACATTGATATTGGTACAAGTGTAAGTTTTTTTTCTTTAATCTTAGAATTAATTTTTAAAATCTCTTTTTTATGTAATAATAATTTTCTTGTACGAGTTGGTTCTTTATTCTCCCTATTTCCGAAATTCATATGGCGATATATGTGCACCAATTAAGAAAGCTTCTCCATTTTTTATAATACAAAATGCCTCCCTTATATTTGCTTTTCCATGAAATACAGATTTTACCTCTGTTCCTACAAGTTCTATTCCTGCTTCATATATTTCTAAAATTTCATAATTTCTTCTAGCATTTGGATTTGTTATCCTACCCATTTTCCACATTAATTATTTACTTCCTTTTGGTCTTATAACTATTTTGGGTATTTCATAATTATTATCAGTTATATTAGAAAGATTTTCATTACTTACATCTGTTTTTTCTTTAGATATATTAATATCATAATTTTGTTTAGACACATTAGAAACAGTATTAACTTTTGTAAACATATCTAAACTTATTTCTTCTTCATTATTCCCTAATATATCAAAACTTTCTTTATTGTTTTTATTAGTAACTATATTATTAAAATTATTCATATTTGTGTTTTGATTATTTCTATTTTGAATAACCCCACTATTTATATTGCTATTATCATAATAATTATGGTTATAATCATTTACTATATTATTACTATTATGTATATTATTAATTTTTTTATTATTTGCTGTATTAATTTTAGAATTATTTATTGCATTTTTTGAAACTTCTAAAGAATCTTTCAATCCCATTTGTTTTAATTTTACTGCTAATTTTTTTAAACGTATTAATATTGCAATAGCTAAAAATACTAATAATATTGATACAGATATTAATATTATTAAAAGTATATTAGAAAGAGTAAATCCTCCGATCAGATATCTCTGTTGTTATACTTTGAACATTAAAACTTGCATATGTATTTTTAATTTCTAAAAATATTAATATAACTGATATTATACTTATTTTTATTATTGTTAATTTATTATTTCTCATTTTTCACCTATAATCCTTTTTATTTTTTCTTTTGTTTTAATCAAAAATTATATTAAATATTTTATCCCATGTATCTTCTATATATTCTTTCTTTTCTGTAGAATATGGTATTATTGGACTATATGAAATATTTAAGTCTTTTTTAATCTTTTCTACATAGTCATTTACTTTTGTTTTTGTAATCTTATCTGCCTTATTACATATAATTAAAAATGGTATATTTTTCTTTAATATATATGAATACATAAGTTTATCATCTTCTGTAGGTGTATGTCTTATATCTAATAATAATACTATAAGTGAGATATCTCTCATACTTAAATATTCTTCTATATATTTACCCATTTCTACTGCTTGTATTTTACTCATCTTACTATATCCGGTATCCTGGTAAGTCTACAAAATACATCTTATCATCTATATTATAGAAGTTTATTTGTCTTGTTTTTCCTGGTGTATTACTTGTTCTTGCAAGCTTTTTTCTTCCGAAGCATACTATTTACAAAGCTTGATTTTCCTACATTTGATTTTCCTACTAAAACCACTTCTAAATCTAGTTTTTTAGGATATTGTTTTTTACTTGTTGCAGATATTGTAAGTTCTGCTTTTTGCCTGTTTATTTTAAATTCTTCCATGTTTTTTCCTTACTATAATTTAAGTTAATTTTACCATTTTTCCTTAAAAAACTCAAATTATCGCCCATTTTCTAATCTCTTTTTTATATTTTAGTAATATTATTTTTACTTTTAAGTAATAATACAAAAATACCTGTAAATTATATATTACAGGTATTTTAACTATTTTTCTAGTATTTTTTCTAATTCTTTAATCTTATCTCTTATCTCTGCCGCTTTTTCAAAGTTTAATTCTTTTGCATATGTTATCATTTCATCTGTTAGTTTAGATATAACCTTTTCTATATCTTCTTCTGTTGATATTTCATATTCTAGTTTTTCTTCATATAATTTTCCGTATAGATATAAGCTGTCTAATGTCTTTCTTAATTGTTTGTGGAACTATATTATGTTTCTTATTATATTCTTCTTGGATAGCTCTTCTTCTGTTTGTTTCATTCATAGCGGCAAACATTGAATCTGTAATCTCATTTCCATACATTATAACAGTACCATTACTATTTCTTGCAGCTCTTCCGTATAGTTTGTATTAATGACCTTTCAGATCTTAAAAATCCTTCTTTATCTGCATTCAGTATTGCTACAAGTGATACTTCTGGTATATCAAGTCCTTCACGAAGTAAGTTTATCCCTATAAGGACATCAAATTTTCCCATTCTAAGTTCTTTTATTATCTTAAGTCTCTCAAGCGCTTTTATATCTGAATGTAGGTATTCTGCCTTTATTCCTATATTCTTCAAATATTGTGTTAAATCTTCTGCTTGTTTTTTAGTAAGTGTTGTTACAAGTACTCTTTCTTTTTTATCCTCATCATCAACATTAACTCTTTTTTGTATTTCAGATATAAGATCATCTATTTGGTTTTCACTTGGTCTAAGTACCACTTTAGGGTCCAAAAGTCCTGTCGGCCTTATAATCTGTTCTACAATATTACCATTTGAATGTTCTTTTTCATATTCTGCAGGTGTTGCACTTACAAATATACATTGATTTATCTTTTTTTCAAATTCATCAAATTTAAGTGGCCTATTATCAAATGCTGATGGTAATCTAAAACCATAATTTACTAAACTTTCTTTTCTTGCCCTATCTCCATTATACATTGCTCTTACCTGTGGTATTGTTGCATGTGACTCGTCTATAACCAAAATAAAATCATCTGGCATATAGCTAAATAATGTATATGGTTCTGTCCCCTCTTTTCTTCCTGCAATATGTCTACTATAGTTTTCTATCCCTTGACAAAATCCTGTTTCTCTTAGCATTTCTATATCAAAATGTGTTCTTTCAGCTATTCTTTGTGCTTCTACATATTTTTCATTATCTTTAAAATATTTAACCCTTTCTTCTAACTCTTCTTCTATCCTAGTTATTGCTTTTTCTATCTTATCCTTTGTTGTAACATAATGTGAGTTTGGATATATCATTACATGGTTTCTTACTACTGTTTTCTTACCTGTAAGTGGATTTATTTCATATACTCCGGTCTATTTCATCTCCAAAAAAGTCCACCCTTATAGCTGACTCTTCTTGGTTTGATGGATATATTTCTAGTACATCACCTTTTGCTCTAAACATACCTCTTTTAAATTCTATCTCATTTCTATCATATTGCATGTTTATAAGCTTTCTAATAACTTCATCTCTATCTACCACCATACCGTGGTCTTAAAGATACTGTCATATTTTTGTAGTCTATAGGGTCTCCGCAAACCATATATACATGATACAGATGCAATTATAATTATATTTCTTGTTTCAAAAAGTGCTGATGTTGCAGAGTGTCTTAATTTATCTATCTCATCATTTATACTTGCATCTTTTTCTATATATGTATCACTATGTGCTATATATGCTTCTGGTTGGTAATAATCATAATAGCTAACAAAGTATTCTACCCTATTATCTGGAAAAAATTCCTTAAACTCACTATATAACTGACCTGCAAGTGTCTTATTATGTGCAAGTACTAGTACTGGTCTATCTACATTTTTTATAACATTTGCTATTGTATATGTTTTACCTGTTCCTGTTGCTCCTAGTAGTGTTTGAAACTTTTTCCCTTCTATTATTCCTTCTGTTAATTCTTTTATTGCTTTTGGTTGGTCACCTGCTGGTTTGAATTTTGATACCAAGTTATACATGTTTTCTCCTATTCTTTTATTATCCATTTACCTGATTTACGACTTCCTACATATTCTATCTTATTTTCTTCCTTAAGTTCTTTTAAGTCACGTTCTATTGTTCTTGCTGTGACATTTAATATTTTACTTATTTCAATTGCACTTATGTTTCCGTTTTCTTTTATAATATTAAGTATTGAATTATGTCTTAACTCAGTATTCGTTTTTTCACTATCATTTATTCCGACATTTTCTCGTTTTATTCCGACATTTATTTCTTCATTTATTCCGACATTTTCTTGTTCATAATTAATTATCCATTTTCCTGATTTACGACTTCCTATATACTCTATCTTATTTTCTTCCTTAAGTTCTTTCAAGTCTCGTTCGACTGTAGGTCTTGAAACATTAATCTTTTTTATCATTTGTTTTGCTGAAATATTTTCATTTTCTTCAATAAGTTTTAATATAATGTTTTTTCTTTCGATACTATTTAATTTTTTACCATCATTTATTCCATCATTTATTCCATCATTTATAACCTCATTTTGAGCTTCATTTTCTTTTTCATTATAATTCATATTATATAATGTTACAATTATTCCATTATCTGAAATACTATATTCAGGTTGTTTATCAAATCCTATATAGTCTTTGAATATTCTTCTAACACCAGATGCATAGTTTTCTATTGCATCTATCTTATCTAATATCTCTACTGTAATCTTATTTCTCTTAGCTACCATTCCTTGTTTAATGTTTTCAAGTGTTAATCCATCTGGAAGTCCTCCGTGGAGAAAATATTTGAACTCTATCATCATAAAACTCAATTTTTATATCACCACTTAAAGTCCAATCTCTATGACAATAACAATTTACAATAGCTTCTCTTAATGCCATTTTAGGTATATCTAAATATTCTTCATGGTCTGGTTTTCCTGTTATTACTATTTTCTTACGGTTAGATAAGCTTGCAAAATATAATATGTTGTCTAATTGTTCTACAAGTGAGCCTCTAAACTCTTTCTTATCTAAGAACACTTCTACATCTGTTCCTTGGAATACTGCAAACTTACTTATAGTGTCATTTTGGTCACTAAAAAGAAGTGCAACATTATTATAGTTTCCATCTTTATCTACTAGTGATAATGCATTTTTATCAAATTCTATTCCTTTTTCATTTAATCTTTTTTTAAGATAATCAAATGTCAAATCATCCCTATTACATAGTCTTGTTTCATACTCATGTGCATATCTCATTTTTACCATTCTTGTTATTTCGTCATAACTTGCAACTCTTTTTGTACTCCCCACTCTTATATATACACCTTTTGAATTCATTCCTTCTCCGGTCCTTATAATAATATGGTTTAGTATCTCCTTTTTTAATTTTTATCCTAAAAGGCTTTTCATCTGGATATATTGTTATAAGTTTTGAAACATTGGGTTCAAAAGCATTACAAATCCAGTTAGATAATATTTCTTCCCATTCTTTCTTATTCTTTTCTATAATTTCATCTATTATATTTCCATTATCATCAACACCTAAATATATTTCACCACCTTCACTATTTAAAAAAGAAACTATTTCCGCTTTTAATAGGTTCATTTTCTTAGGAATCTCTCTCTTATACTCTATATTATAGTTTTCCATGTGCCTCCTTAAATAACTGAATTAATTATTATTATAATTCTATCACAAACATTGTATTTTTAATATATAAAAGTCACATAATATAATATTATTATGTGACTTATGATATTTAAGTTATTTTCTTTCATCTCTTATTATATGAGTAGTTTTATTTGGTATATTTTGTAATATTGGTATAATATAGTCTGGTTTAAAACTTATATTACTTAAGTCTTCCTTATCTATCCACATATATCTATACTTTTCTCCCTCAATACTAGTAAATTCACCTTCTTTTTGTAATAATTCTGAATCTTCTGGTAATTGTAATAGGTAGTTAAATGCTAGTTCATGATATGTACTACTTTTTATATCAAAAAAGCTTTCTGTTATAGCAACTAATCTATCTATTGTTACTTTAATTCCTAACTCTTCTTCTATTTCTCTTAATATCGCTTTTTTAGTATCTTCTAACATTTCTACTCTTCCTCCTGGTAATAACCAAAAGTCAAAGTTTGATAGTCTATGTATTAATATCTTCTTTTTATCAGGACTTTCTATTATCCCACCTACTCTAAAATTAAACTTGTTTGTATTTTCTTCATAAGAAATCATTTTAATATCTCCTTTAAAATATTTATACTATTCCATTTCTTTTGCTTCTAACTCATTTAATGAAAGACCTTCTTTTGTCTTCCATAAATCCTTGCCATTTTTACTTCCACCTAATACAAAAGAAGCGGCATATGAAGGACTTGAAAATAGTTTATCTTTCTGTAGTATTCCATTTATTATTTCATTATTTTCTATACATTTTTCTTTTAATAACCTTACTGAATTTCGTGTTGATTCAGTATAATTTTCTTCAATCATACTACCTGCAAGAACAACAAATCCTTCATTAGTTCTCTTACATTGACCTTTAGTAGGATTATCTGCTCTTTTTCTTTTAGCAGATATGTATAACATTAATTCTTCTTGGTCTTCATTTGATTGTATTTCCATTTGTTTTTTTATTAATGGAATAAATATCTTATATCCTAAAACTCCTAATATCATTTTAGAATATTCTATAAAATCTTCTAGTTCTGATTCTTTTTCTTCTGTTACATTACTTCCATTCGGAGTATTTTTATTTCTTACTTCATATCTAGCATTATCAATTGCTAGACTTGTAAACCTATTTTCAAGATAACTTATCTCTGTTTTACCAAATGAATTGTTTTGTGTAGTAAGTATTACAACATCTGAAAAATATTCTACATCTTTTAAATGTTCAATTATTCTCGATAATACACCATTTCCATTATTTCTTGAATCAGCTTGTCCAATATATACTTGTTCTTCATCTTGATTATTTTTACCAAACAAAAAGTATACACCACTTTGTTTTAAATCTGCTCTTTCTTTACACTTTTCTAAATATGTTCTTGGTATCTTATATGCGATACCAGTCCAATTTGCTAGTGCACATTTTATTCTTCCAGTTGCCTCTCCATCCATTAAGAATAGGTTAAAGTTTTTACCATTTGCCATGTTTTTCTCCTATTATACTAACATGTTTATAAGTGTGTCATAACTATCTACAACATCATATTTTACTGTATCACTACATAAACATTTAAAATGTTTTCTTGCACATTCTATTTTAGCTTTTTCTACTTCACGAAGTTCCATAGAATTTAAGTTTCCTTTAGTTTCTGCTATAAAATATACATATTTAAATGTTGGATTTTCAAATACTATTGCCCAGTCTGGATTATAGTTTCCAACTGGTGTAGGAATTTTAAATCCATTTGGTAGTTTAGCATATACTGTAACTTCTCCAGTTTCTAATTTTTTAGCAAAATTAGCTTCATTTTCAGAATCAGTTATTAAAAAGTCATATATATGTTTCTTTACATCAAAAGCATTTTCTCCTAATTCACCACGAACATTATTAATAGTAAATATACTGTTATCATATTTTTGTTCTGTTTTATGATATGTAATACCATTTATAACTGTTGCAGCTTTTTCTTGGTTTATAATATTTGCTACTTTTCTTATAAATTCTTCTGGATTGTATTTATACATATTAAATTTTTCTTTTTTAATACCTTGTAATATTCCTATTATTGTTTTTCTTGTAAGTCCTGTATCTCTTGTAAGTTCTCCTATAAGGTCATATTTTATTTGAGATGGTGCTATATCTTCTATAATTTCAACCTTACTCTTATATTCTGACATAGATTCTCTTAAACGAAGTGCTGCAGATGTAATTTCATCTTTTTGTGAACCTTCTGTTATTCTAATTTTCATCTTATTTAATTCTAACTTTGAGTCTATTGCTGTAATAGATTTTTTTATTAATTCTTTTGTATCAAAATATACTTCATATACTGTTTTTATATTTATCTTCTTCCATAAGTCTTGGAATTCTTTTTTCATAAAATTAGCATTAGGAGAAAGTCTTCTTATATTTTCTTTTCTTTCATCATTAATAAGTTTAGTATTAGCTGAAGAATATAATCTTTTTAACAACATATATACTTCTTCTTTAAAGTTTTTAAGTTCTTCCATTACTTCAAGTTTATCACTTTCCATATCTTCTATGAATTTATCTGTTATTTTTGAACCATTATATATATCTACATATCCTTTATTTGAATTAAATACTAGAAACTTATTATAGTTTTCTTCTGTAAATTCATATTTCTCTCCACTATCATTTGTTAGAACCCTATTTTTAAATAAATCTATTCTAAAGTTTTTAGGTCTTTCTGATAAAGATTCCATTATTTCGTTTTGCAATGCTTTTGCGAAACTATCATATGATTCACTTGCAACTACTGTTAATGTATTAATATTATAGAAATTATTTTCTAATAACTTATAGTCCATTCTTTCCCCATTATTATTTACACATATACGAAGACCACGTCCTATTTCTTGACGCTTACTTATTTCTGAATTACTATGTTTTAATGTACATATTTGAAATATATTTGGATTATCCCATCCTTCACGAAGTGCCGAGTGTGAGAATATAAACCTTACTGGTTCTTCTAATGATAATAATCTTTCTTTATCTTTCATAATTAAGTCATATGCATCTTCATCAAAACTCAAATATTCTTTTTTATCATTTATCTTTGAATCTGTTTCATGTCCTTTTTTATCTATTGAAAAATATCCTGCATGTATTTTTCTTGTATCAAATGAATCTAAATATTTTGTATATTCTTGGTCAATTAAAGTCCTATAGTCTGATAGTGCTTTATCATATTCTTCTTCAAACATTTGTGCATATTCACCTTTTAAAGCTTCTCCTGTTGACCAGTCTTTATATTTTGCAACTTCATCTATAAAGAATAATGATAATACTTTTATTCCTAAATCATATAATTCTCTTTCTTTTTCAAAGTGAGAACGAATTGTTTCTCTTATCTGTATCCTTATAATCTGATTTTGGTCAACATCTCCAAATGCTTGTCCTACTTTTATTTCTACTCCATTTGTAAAACAAACTTTATCATATTCATATCTTCCATCTATTTCACTAACAACATATCCCTTATATGGTGTTAAATATCCTGATTTTGTATATAGGTCATCCCCTGCTTTTATTCTCATCAGTCTTCTAGTTGTTCCTGTAGATGTCTTAACTTCTATTTCCATTAATGCTTGAGGGTCTTTTTTATCACTTATATTTACACTATCTAAGAATAAATATGTATCTTCAGACTTATTGTTTAATATTTCTATACCTTTTACATTAATCTTTTTAACTAATTTTTGATTATATGCATCTATTGCATCTAACCTATACACCTTATTATATTCCTTATTCTTCTTATGTGTTGCTGAATAACGGATTGTAAGTAGTGGGTTAAATTCTTGAAACAAACTTTCTGTCTTATCTCCAAATTTTTGTGGCTCATCTATTATTAGTATAGGTCTTACCGATTTTATAACATCTATTGGTCTTCTTGATTGTAGTTCATCAAGTTCTTCATATATTCTTCTATTTGCTGCACCTTTAGCGGCAAATGCTTGATAGTTAATAATCATAACTTGTATAGAGTCATCTGATGCAAATGTATTAATATTAGCTATATTTGAACTATTTGATGAATTGTATACAAAAAATCTAATCTTTTTATGATATATTTCTTGAAAATGTTCTTGTGTTATTTCAAAAGATTTTTGAACACCTTCACGAATTGCAATACTTGGGACCATTACTATAAACTTGCTCCAACCATATTCTTTATTTAGTTCATACATCGTTTTTATATATGTATATGTTTTACCTGTACCTGTTTCCATTTCTACTGAAAAATCATTTAAACTTTGATTATCTGTATATGTTATATCATTAGATTTTTGAATATCCCTAATATTTTGTCTTCTTTCTGCTTCTGTAAGTGTAATTTTGTAATTACCAAAAGAGACAATTTCTATATCTTCTGTTTCTTCTATTAATGTTCCTTTATCTAAAGTTTTTGTATATCTTGCTATTATGTCTTTTCTTGAACCTTTTTCTTGACCTTTAAAACAATTAACAATAGACATAACTGCATCATCTTGATATTGTTGTTGTTTAAACTTTAATTTCATCTTTTTCTCCTTTTATAGTATGTTTATAAACCCTGAATCATTTGCTCTTTGTGGTAATAATTTCTTAAATCTTTCTTCTAAATTAATTTTATCATTATCTGTCTTAAATGCACTATCTTTAAATACAACCTTATATGGTTCACATTTACATATTTCATCTACAATATCTATATCTATACTGTCATCAAAACATGCTACTAATGAATTTCCTGCTACATAGTACACCTTATTCTTACCTAATTTCTTTTCTTCTATCTTTAAGTTTAAACTTAATCCTAAGTCTAATATAACTTGTGTTAATAAGTCATCTGTTGTTCTATCTTCTTTTATGTTTGATTCAAATTCAGATAAATTAACTTGTTCCAATTCATTTGGCATATAATATATATCTTTCATGTTTGTTGAATCCACTTTATACACTCTAAATCCATAGTCTATATCTGCATTAGTTTCTTCTTTAATCTTCTTACCTACTATTTCAATTCTCTTTTCAGCAATAGAACAAATATTATCAAACCCTAATTGAAAAGCTTCACTTCTAAAGTTACATTTTTCTGGTATTTGAACAAGAATAAATTTTCTCATTCCATTATCTTCACCATTTTCTCGTATTACTGCATCTGCAGTTGTACCTGAACCTGAAAAAAAGTCCAAAATAATACTATCTTTTTTTGTACCAATTTTTATTAGTCTTTTAATAAGTGTAGACGGTTTAGGATAAGAAAATACTTCTCTGCTTCCAAATAATTCTCTAATTTCAATTGAACCTGATTTAGTAGTCCCATACTCTTTCCCTAAAATATTTGAAGGTTTCTGTCCTTGTAACTCATCATTTAAAAATGATTTTATATATGGAACTTTTTTACTACCAACATAAACTTTTCCAATTTTTATCCATTCATCAATACTTTTTTGTGGTGCATAAGAATTCCATTCAATTATTTCTCCATTTTTCAAAGGAATTTTCACTTTATAATCTTTTTGTTTACTTAAATTAATTAATTGAAATAATTCTCCTTTTCTCCTATCCTCAATAATTCCTTTTACTAAATTTTCTTCAGGTAACTCTACCATATGTCTTGAGGTATCTTTCTTATCTAAAGTAATTATATTTTTTACACTTGAATCTTTACAATAACATAATATGTTATCATAATGACTTCGCATTATAGCTGAGTCATTACCTCCTTCTTTTCCTTTCTCCCAAACAAAATTAATAACAAAATTTTTTTCTCCAAAAATTTCATCACATATTTTTCTCATATTGCTATGTTCATTATCATCAATACTAATAAAAATTACTCCATCATTTGTTAATAAGTTTCTAGCAAGTTTTAATCTAGGATACATCATAGATAACCAATCACTATGGAATCTTCCATTAGATTGATTGTTAGTTAACATTCTATTACCTCCTTCATCTATTTGCCCTGATTCTAATAATTCTTCATATATATTTTTTTTGAACTTATCATTATATATAAAATCTTTTCCAGTATTATATGGTGGATCGATATATATCATTTTTATTTTTCCTAAATAAGATTCTTGTAATATCTTTAATACTTCTAAATTATCTCCTTCTATATAGATGTTCTGAGTATTATCAAAATTTACAGATTTTTCTTTTACTGGTCTTAATGTACTCTTACTTGGTATATTGGAGTGAACTATAGCTTCTTTTTTCCCCGGCCATGTTAATTGGTATTTTTCTTTTACACCTTCTACTATATCTTTACTCAGTTCTTGCTTTAATAGGTCAAAGTCTATTGTTCTTCCAGTATTTGATTCTACTATCACATTTGGAAATAATTCAGATATTTTTTGTATATTTTCATTAACAATATTCTTTGATTCCATATCTAATTTATTCATATATTGACTCCTTAATTTCTTTACTGAACATTTATAATTCAATTCATTATTGTTTGTACATACAAATAATAATAAAAATTCTTTATTTAGTAAACATTTTAATAATAATGATATATGAATGATATACTTAAATTAAAAAATGGAGTTATAATTCACTCCATTTTTTCTTATGTATAATCTCTATATATCCAATTTAATCCCTTTTCCTGCTAAGTTCTCTATACACTCAAGTAAATATTCATCATTATGTTCTTTGTAGATTGGACTAGATATATTTGTTTCTTCCAGATTAGAATAACTTTCTGCTTTCTGTCCCCTATAATTTTTATATCTCCACTCTCTAGAAACTCTATATCCTCTTCTTTCCATTTCATCCATGATTTTAGAATGGTAGATAAATAGGTTATATGGAGAATATGTAAATACATAATCTACTATTTTGTGTTTCTTATTCCAACCATTCCCCCTAAGTGCACAACATTCTCTATGTTGACCAAGTAGCTGATTTTTAGGTAATAGGTGAATAATTTGTTCATGCCATAGCCTCATTTTTTCTCCTTTAATATATTATATTTTACTCTGCTATAAAGAGGCAAATATTCCCTAATATCTTTTCTCTATCTTCATCAATAATTAAGTATTTACCTGTAGTAAATGCTTCAGGTTCTAACCCTGCACCAATAGAACTTGTAGATACACTCATTTGCATAAATGTTAATAGTTTTGTAAGCTCAGATATAACATAACTTGCTTTAGATTCTCCTGCAACACCTGTTAGATATACTTTCTTGCCTTGTATATATTCAGGCGCTCCAAACTCCCTTATTTCCTTTCTAGATGCCCAATCAAGCATATTTTTAAGTACTCCTGGATAGCTATGATTATATTCTGCAGATACTATTATTATCTTATCAGCCCATTTTAAATTATCTCTTAAGCTTTTTACTTCCTTATTTTCATCAAATTCTATATCTTGTGAAAACATTGGAAGATTTGCATATTCAAGCATTCTTACATCATATTTATCATTTTCTTCCATTTGTGGAGTTATTTCATTTACTATCTTATCTTGTATTTCTTTTGCTAGATTATAGTTAAATCCATCTTTTCTTAGACTACCTACTATTATTAATATATTTTTCATACATTTGCCTCTTTTCTTTTGTTTCTTCTATTATTTTATTTGTTATTCTTTAATTACTTTGTACTGCTGTTATATATATAACACCATAAATATCATCTACAGTACTACCTCTTGATAGGTCATTTACTGGTATATTTAATCCTTGGCATAATGGACCATATGCATTAGCATTTGCAAATCTTTGCACAAGCTTATACCCAATATTACCTGCATTAAGGTCTGGGAATATTAGTGTATTTGCTTTACCTGCAACTGTACTTCCTTTTGCCTTGCTTTTAGCTATATTCTCCATTATTGCTGCATCTAATTGTAATTCACCATCTACATTAGGTATATTTTCTTCTTTTAGTTTTCTTGTAGCATTTTGAACCTTTTCTACTAAAGGTGATGAAGCACTTCCCATTGTAGAATATGATAACATTGCAGTATAGCTAGTTTCTCCAATTATATTTTCATAACTATTTCTTGATGCTTTTGCAATATCTACTAATTGGTCTTCTGTTGGATTTTCTACAAGTCCACCATCTGAGAATATATATTCATCATATTTTAATATATTTTTAGTATTATCCCTATTTTCTGGCATTTCCATGATAAAAAATGATGATACAATATTACTCTTGTTTTTATCTACCCCTATTATTTGAAGTGTTGGTTTTAATGTATCTTTTGTTGAATGAATTGCACCAGATACAAGCCCATCTGCAAGTCCTTTTTTAAGCATAAGTATACCAAAATACACTTCATCTTTTGCAAGCTTTTCTGCTTCTTCTAGAGTTAAACCTTTGTATTTTCTTAAATCATATAGGTATGTAGAAAGATCATTATATAATGTTTCTTCTTTTTCAACATCATATATTTTTAAACTTCCATCTTTAATATATTTATCTATATCTAAGCCCTTTTCATTAATATTATCATTATTTAAATCTTCTAATATTTTCTCATTATTCCCTATTAAAATAATATTAACTATACCATCTTCTAATACTCTAAGTGCCGCTTTTAACACCCTTTCATCCTCTGCTTCTGGAAGTATAATTGTCTTTTTTATTTTATTTTCTTTTAGCCTATTTTGTATTTTAATTATAAGTTGACTCATAATTACTCCTCTTCAAGTTTATTATTATATATTTGTTATAATCCTTATATATTTATCAAAATATGTATTATTTTCTTTAAGATATTTCTTTTCTTCCTTAAGTTCTTGTAATTCATCTGTTATTATTCCATCTATAGGTTGTCTTAAATATTTTCTTATTTTTATCATATCATTTATAGTCCATATCATAAGTTTCTTATTTTTTACTTTTGCTTGTATTGCTAAAGATTCATTATATGAAAAATCTTCTAATGCATAAAAATCAAGATTTGTATCTGGTAAATCTCCTAATAATAATGGTATTATATATCCTACTTGTGCCTCTGGCATTATCTTTTTTATTTCTTCTACTAATTTTAGATCTAATGATACAATCATATATTCTTTTTCTATACCGAGTTCTTTAAACTTATTTACAACAATATTTGCCATATCTTTTGGTTCTTTTCCATGTAATTTAACTTCTACTAATAGTTTTTGCCCAAGTTTTTTGGCTTTTTCTACATATTCATCAAATGACACATATCTACCTTCATTACCATTTTGTCTTGTTTTTATACCTACAATTTCTTTAAGATTTAAGTTATATATATATGAATTCTTATTTGCAAGTCTTCTTAAATTAAAATCATGTGATACTACAAATTTACCATCTTTTGTTAAAACTATATCCATTTCTACAAAATCTGCACCTTCCTTATTTGCTTCTTCTAATGCTTCTATAGAATTTTCTACAGCTTTTGTTATAACCCCTCTATGTGCTATTGCATGTACTGTTTCATTTAAATCATTTCTAGAAATTAAAAGTCCGGTTATATATGAAATATCCTAATAATATTACTATTCCTACAAAAACTCTTGTCTTTATTTTAAAACTATCTTCTGGCTTATGATTTACAATATCATCTGCAAATGCTTTGTTTTTTTCTATTATAACAACAATTGCAGTAACCATTGCAATTTTAGTAAAAAGTATAAACATAAGTTTTAATACTTTTATAATCGTTGTAAAAATAACAGTTAATATCATATTTTTTCCGAGCAGGATCTAAAATATTAAATACTAATGTTATACCAAACCCTATAGTTATATATATTAAAAATAATATAATTCCTATAGTTATAAATGTAAACGGTACTCTTAATTTTTCTATTTTTGTTATTTTTAAACTAATCATTGCATTTTTAAAAAACGAATTATTATTACTTGCTACAAGTGGAAGCAAGAAAAACAACCTATAGTTTATATATATAAGTGTTAGATATGTTGCAGATATAAGTGTAAAACCTAGTAATGTTTTAGTTCCTTCTGTTATAAGAAAATCAGGTATATGTATTTTTTCTAATATAATACTATTTAATCCTAAATTTGCAATAGGAATTATTGCTAGGATATATAGTATAAATAGTATCATTTGAAAACCAAATAATTTTCTTGTTTTAAATAATGTTTTTTTAACAGCCGTTTTCCACGAAAAATGATTATTATTAATACTTCCATATATCATAAGAGTAAGTAGTGAAAACTCTAAATACACAAAAAATGCAAATATAAATATATATAATAATGATAATAGTATACTTGCTGGATTTGATAATATTAATAATAATGTTTTTTGATTTAAATTTATTTGTCTAATAGAGAATAGTATAAGTTTAAAAACTCCTCCGAAGTAAAAACTTACCTACTACTGTTATAAATATCTGTAATATTGATGCATTTATAAAATAAATTAGCTTATGTTTATTTACATGTGATAATGCTAATTTTACTGTTTCTAAAATTTTTATACATTCATTTGTATTTTTCTTGGTTTCTCCCATTGTTTTCCCCTATTCTAATATAATAGTATTATATATCAATTATTATTATTTTACTATAATAACCTTTTAAATAGCATAGAAAAAATAGGTATATATACCTATTTTAGTCTAATTTTAAATATTCTTTTAAGCATAAATCATATTTCATTAATTTCTTATTAAAGTTATTTTTTATGCTTTCTAATTTTACCTTAATTCTATTTCCATTATCTGCCATTTTATATTCAGATAATATTCCTAAATGATATAAGTCTATAAGTAATATTTCTATTCTATTTTCATCTATTTTTCTAGTATATAGTTGAAATCCTGTTTCTTTTTTATTTTTATACTTTCTTATTTTTAATAAATCTAATTCAGCTATTGTTCCATATGATTTAACTATTCTTTCAACTCTTTTTATTTTTAAAGATTCCTTATTTGTTAAGTCTCTCGGTTCAAAATATTTATTAATAAGTCCTTTACCTTGTATAAGATTATTAAACACATTTTTAATTTCTTTTTTAAGATCTTGTTTTCCATCTGTACTGGGTAAAAAATTAGTAAAATATTCATCTTTAATACAAATTGAATTAATATTAGTTAAAATATATTCTTTAGATTCATCTTTTGGGAATCTTCTATTTTCATTAATTTTAATATTTCTAATATCCCTAATCTTATCATTTGAAAAATTATACTTATTATTTATTTGCATATTCATCTATTATATCTTCTTTATTTATTATTTTATTATGTTTTTTATCTTCTGAATTATAATTATTTTTCCAAGCATTATCTTTGTGTGATATATCAACAAGATCAAAATCATTTGCATCAATTAAATCATTTATTAATCCTGAAATAAAAGTATATAATATCCCATTATATTTTTTCTTTAATTTTATTTCAAATTCTTTTGCCTTTTCTTCATCCATTTTATCAATCTTGAAATTTCTATAAACACTTGGAACTACAGGTCCATATATCCATGCCTCAATATCTTCATCATATAAGTATTCACTAAAATCTTTTAAATCTATTTCTGCACTTTCTGGAGTATTTTTCCCTTTTCTAACAAATCCTCCCCAATAAGCAAAACAGAAGTATAATGATTTTTGTAATTTAAGTGGGCTTATATCCATTCCCATCTTTTCTTTATACTTATATGCTATATAATTTGCTAAATCTTTAGATTCTAATATGCCTTTTTTATCTATTTCTTGTTTCATTATAATCACCTCAGAACTTCAATTTTTATAATATTAACACTTTTTTAAATCAGTTTCAATACTTTATGTAAATTTGTTTTAAAAACTTAAAAAAGAGGAATATATATAACATGTACCAAAAAACTTGATATGTTCTTTCCAATCCCCTTTTCTTATATCTCATCTCTTATTTAATACTCTTTTTCACAAACTTAACTGTTTCTGAAACTATGTTTGGTATTATAGAAAGTCCAAATACTATAAATACTTGTTCTTTTGTCATCATACTTAATTTAAACATTTCTCTTACAGGTGTTACAAATATTACTCCTAAAGTTAAACAAATATTAAATATTACTGCAAATAATAATAATTTGTTTTTAAACATTCCTTTGTAGAATAAACTATCTTTATTACTTCTTACATTGAATACATGGAATAATTCTGAGAATGTTAATGTTAAAAATGCCATTGTTTGACCTACTGATAATTTTACTGACCATTCTCCTTGTGTCATATATATACCCATTATAAATGATATAAATGTTAGAATACCTATAAGTATTCCTTGATATGCTATAGCTGTAACTACATCTTTTGTAAATACACTTGAAGATCTATTTGGTTTTCTCTTCATTATGTTTTTAGCTCCTTCATCTTCTGCAAGTGCTAATGCTGGTAAACTATCTGTTACTAAGTTAATCCATAATATATGTATTGGTAAAAGTGGTGTTAGTTCTGCAACATGTCCTATTCCTGTCATTTTTGCTATTATTCCTGCTCCTAGTATAGATAGAAGTATTACTATTATTTCCCCTATATTTGATGATAATAGGTATTGTATTGATTTAACTATATTATCATATATACGTCTTCCTTCTTCTACTGCATTTACTATTGTTGCAAAATTATCATCTGTTATTATTAGGTCTGCTGCTTCTTTTGATACATCTGTACCTGTTATTCCCATTGCACAACCTATTTCTGCATTTTTAAGTGCTGGTGCATCATTTACACCATCCCCTGTCATTGCAACAATATGTCTTCTATTTTGAAGTGCTTTAACAATCTTAACCTTATGTTCTGGTGATACTCTTGCAAATACTCCTATTTTTTCTACTTTTTCTTCTAATTCTTCTAATGATAGTTTCTCAAGTTCTTTTCCTTCCATAACAGTTCTTCCATTTTTTAATATTCCGAAGTTCTTTTGCTATTGCTGTTGCTGTTAGAATATGATCTCCTGTTATCATTATTGTAAGTATTCCTGCATTACTACATTTTTCTATTGCTTCTTTTGCTTCTTTTCTTGGTGGGTCAATCATTCCTACAATACCGATGATTTCAAATTTTCTATCATTTAAAGCATTTTTTACTATATTTTCTAATTCTTTTTCATTATTATATTTTTCAGTTATTTCAAAATATCCGGCATGCAAGTACTCTTAATGCTTTTTCTGCCATCACTATATTTTGTTCTTTTAATGTTTTAATTGTATTTTCATCTATCTTACAATTATTATATACTTCATCTATTCCACCTTTAATATATCCATATATTTTCCCATTAACCTTGTTTACTGAAACCATATATTTTTTAGCTGAATCAAATGGAATTTCATAGATTCTTTCATATTTTTCTAACTTTTCAAAATATTCCTTATTATCTTTATCATATACATGTCTTAAAAGTGCTGTTTCTGTAGGGTCTCCAATATCTTTTCCATCTTCTTCTGTAACAAGTTTTGCATTATTGCATAAAAGAAGTGTATTTAAAAATTGTTCTTCATTATCTTTTTCTACAACATATGTATCTACAACAGTCATCTTGTTTTGTGTTAATGTTCCTGTTTTATCTGAACATATTATTGTTGCACTACCTAATGTTTCTACTGCAGGCATTTTTTTAACTATTGCATTTTTGCTAACTAACTTTTTAACTCCCATTGCTTGTACTATTGTAGCTACTGCTGGAAGTCCTTCTGGTATTGCTGCTACTGCAAGTGATATTGCTGTTATAAGCATTGAAAGTACTGATTTTCCTGTTGATATACCTATAAAGAATATAATCACACATATTATACTTGCAAGAAGTGCTAATGTTTTACCTAAACTATTTAGTTTCTTTTTAAGTGGTGTTTGTTTATCTTCCACTTCATTTATCATTTGTGCAATTTTTCCTACTTCTGTTTCCATTCCAACTGCTATTACATATCCTTTTGCTCTACCATATGTAACTAAGCTTGATGAAAATACCATATTTTTCCTATCACCAATTCCGACAGTTCCATCTATTTTATCAACATTTTTTTCTACTGCAAGTGATTCACCTGTAAGTCCTGATTCTTCTACTTTTAAATTAACTGTTTCAAAAAGTCTTATATCTGCTGGTACATAATCACCATCTTCTATTATAACAACATCACCTACTGTAAGCATTTTTGCTGGTATTGTTATAACTTTTCCGGTCTCTTATAACCTTTGCTTCATGCTGTGTTAATTTTTTTAAAGCTTCTAATGATTTTTCTGCTCTTACTTCTTGTATAACCCCTATTATTGCATTTACAAATACTATTGCAAGAATAATTATTGTATTTGTAAGTCCTTCACCATGACTTAAATCTATTATTCCTGATATTATACTTGCTATTATAAGGACAATTACCATCATATCTTTAAATTGTTCTATAAACTTTGATAAAATACTTTCTTTTTTCTTTTCTTTAAGCTCATTAAATCCATATTTTTCTATTCTATCATTTATTTCTTTATCACTTAAGCCCTCTTTGTTCATATTTAGTTCTTTTTCTATTTCTTCTATTTCTAGATTATAATAATTTTCCATTTATCTCCCTTCTTTCTCTAATAATATATCTTCAACTTCTTTTGATATATTTAGTTTTTCTGCATATTCTTTTAACTTTTCTATACTAAAATCACTAGTATTTAAACATAATTTTAATATACTAAGTCCATATTCTGCTCTTACTGTTTTTTCATCTCTTTTTCTTTTCATTATTAAATCACATATTGTTCTTTCTAAATCATATGTATATACCAGATTACCGGTCTTTTGTTAATATTTCCTTCTTACCTATATCTATAATGTCTTTTGATAGATAATAGAACATATTATTATCAAATGTTAATATTCTAGTATTATAATGACTTGGTATTGTAATATTTAAAATAATTTTTTCACTATCTTCCATCACCCCATTTAATATAAGGGCACTTTCATGTGAAAATATACCTTGTCTACATCTAATATATGCTAAATAATATTTATCATTAAAATCTATTGTTACATATATTCCTTTACTTGCTTTTTTAAGTTTACCTTTTTCAACAAGTCTTGTTATTGTTTTACCACTTATTCCAATATTCTCAACTTCTCTCATCCTTACAATACCATTATTTTCATATGCCATGTTCATAACAATATCTTCATTACTTACTTTCAATACACTTCCCTTCTGTCACATTTGTTCGTATTTGCTTTTAAGCATAATATCATTATACAAATTATAATATGTTTTTTCTATAGTTTAATAAAAAAAGATTAATAAAATTATAATTTTATTAATCTTAATTACAAAAATTTTATTATCCTCTTGGAAGCATCCCTACTATTCTACCTGCAAAATCATTAAAGTTTTGAGATTGTAATATAACTTTACCTGGTCCTACAAGTTTAGTTAAGAATAATCCTTCTCCTCCTAAGAAAATATTTCCGAAGTCCTTTTACCATTTCTACAGTATATGTAACAGATGGTTCAAATCCTACAACATTACCTGTATCTACTTTTAATATTTCTCCATCTTTTAATTCTTTTTCTATCACATCACCATCTACTTCTAAAAATAACATTCCATTTCCTGTAGCTTTTTGAAGTATAAGACCTTCACCTCCAAAAAATGCTGCACCTAATTTTTTAGTAAATGTTACCTTTACATCAACACTTTGCTCTGCACATAAAAATGCCCCTTTTTGAAATATCATTCCTTCATCATATTTATCTAAATCTATAGGAAGTATTGTTCCTGGAACTGTAGTCGCAAATGCTATTGTTGCTCCATCTTTTTCTGCATCATAATTAGTCATAAAAATTGATTCACCTGTAAAGACTCTTCCTAAACTTCTCATTATTCCACCGTCTTGCATTTGTTCTCATTTTTATTCCATCTGTTTGGTATGTCATTCCTCCTGTTTGAGTATACATAGACTCTCCATTATTCATAGTAACTTCTACTACTGGAACCGTTTGTCCTAAAATCTTATAATCCATAATTTTCTCCTTAGAATTTACTTTACAATTATAATATATCATTATTAATAATATTTTACTAGCTTATATATTTCTTAATTATTTTTTAAATAATAATTATATAATGATTTACACATATCTGTTATATCTAATTCTGGTTTCCAATTTAATTCTTCTTTTGCTTTTGTTATATCTGCATATATTTCTGCAATATCTCCGTTGTCTTCTTCCTGCAATTTCTTTTTTAACTTTAAGTCCTGTAACTTCTTCAAATTTAGTTATAATTTCTAATACTGAATATCCTTTTCCCATACCTAAATTATATACTTCTAAAATACCTTGTTTTTCCCTAGACTTTTTAAGTGCCGCTACATGTCCTTTTGCAAGATCAACTACATGTATATAGTCTCTTACTCCTGTACCATCTATAGTATCATAGTCATTTCCAAACACTTTTACTTTTTCCAATTCTCCTGTTGCAACTTTTAAAACAATTGGCATAAGATTATTTGGTATACCTTTAGGATTTTCTCCTATAAGTCCTGTTTTATGTGCTCCTACTGGATTAAAATATCTTAAAATTATAATAGATATATCTTTATTTGATATATTTAAGCTTTCTAAAATTTGTTCTGCCATAAGTTTTGTTCCACCATATGGATTTGTAAAAGACCTTTTTGCTGTTTCTTTTGCTGGTATATTTTCAGGGCTTCCATATACTGTTGCACTTGATGAAAATATTATACTTTTCACATTATATTTTTCCATCATTTCTAATATATTAAGAAGTCCTAGTAGGTTATTTTTATAATACATTATTGGTTTTTCTACACTTTCTCCAACAGCTTTATATGCTGCAAAATGTATTATTTCTCTTATATCATGATTTTTAAAAACATTTTCAAGTTTTTCCTTATCACATATATCTAATCTTATATATTCTAGATTTTTTGCTTTTTCTTCACCTACAATTTTATTTATTTTTGTTATAACATCTGTACTACTATTATATTCATTATCTAAAATAAGTACTTTTTCACCGATTTTCTAATAATTCTACTGCTGTATGACTCCCTATATAACCGAAGTCCTCCTGTTAATAATACCATATTCTATTACCTCCTTATAGTTCCTATTTTTTCTAAACCTTTTAAGATATTATCCATTGTTTTTGTTATAGTATTTTCTTCTAATGTTTTTTTACTATCTCTAAATACCATACTTATACTTATAGATTTTTTATTTTTATATTCTTCTATCTCCTTATCAAATATATATATATCAAATAATTCAATACTTTCTAAAATAGCTCCTGCTTGTTTTTTTACTATATTACTTATAGTATCATATTCTATGTTTTTATCTACAACTATAGACAAATCTCTTGTTACTTTTGGATATTTTGGAAGTTCTTTATATTTAGAATTTTTTGATATATATTTTAATATTTCTGTAAGATTAATTTCTGAAATATATGTATCTTCTGTTACTCCAAAATTATTTAAAATTTGTTTTTTTACTTTTCCGAAGAGTTGCTATTTTTTTATTTCCAATCATATAATTAATTGTTTGTCCTGCATGAAATACTGAATTTTGTTCTTCTTTTTGAATAGTATATTTTTTTATTCCTATTTCTTTTAATACCTTTTCTGTATCCTTTTTTAATCTATATATATCTGAATCTATATAATTCATTTTACTACCTTTAGAATCAAAATCAACCTTATTCTTGTTTGATGAATAACATATTGTAACTATCATATCTTCTTTTAACTCTTTACCATGTTCTAAATTTGATTTTTCTTTAAATATTGTAGCTATTTCATATATTTTTATATTATTATTTTGCATTCTTTCATTATATGATACTGTTTTTAATATTGATGGAATATGTGTATTTCTCATTATTTCATAATCTGAACTTAACTTATTTAAAACATATACACTTTCTTTTTCTATTTCTTCTTCTGTTTTTTCTAGTTTTAAAAGGTCTTCTTTTGATATAAATCCGGTATGTTATAATTTGATTATATCCTTCTATTTTTAATATATTTCTAATTTTTTTAGATATTTTTACTATATCTTTATCATTACTTTCAAAAATATTTCCTCTTCCTACTTTTGGTAATGTTTCTTCTAATTTATCATATCCATAAAACCTTATAACTTCTTCTGTCAAGTCTTGTTTTCTTGATATATCTTCTCTTACATATGGTTTTATTAATATATCTTTTTTCCCATTATATTTTTCAAAACCAATATCTGTTAATATATTAATCATTTCTTTTTCTGATATATCAGTACCTAAAATCTTATTGATTTCATTACTATCAAACTTAATTAAATCATTTTCTTCTTCATTTAGTTTATTTTTTATATCTTCTCTCTTATAATCAATAACATTTATCTTACCATTTTTTAAAGACTTTTCATCTATTACCCCTAATTCTTTCATAAGTTTAATCATTCTTATATATGCAAGTTCTGGTAATCTTGGTGATAATTTCTTTTCAAATCTTGTTGAAGATTCTGTTCTTATATTATATTTTCTTGATGTATCTCTTATCTTCTTTCTTTCAAATGTTGCAATTTCTATTAAAATATTTTTAGTATTTTCATTTACTCCTGAATTTCTACCTCCCATTATACCTACAAGTGCTAGATTTTCATCTTCTATACTTATTGTTAAATCATCTGAAAGTTCTATATTTTCTTCATTTAAAAGTTCTATATTTTTACTATTATTTGATATATTTAATATAACCTTATTATCATTATTTTTCTTTTTTGCAATTTCTTTTAAAATATCTAAATCAAATATATGTGTTGGATTACCAGTTTCAAACATTATATAATTACTTATATCTACTAATATATCTCCTTTACTGTTCACTCCCATTGTTTTTAATCTTTCTTTTATAACATTTGGTGTTTCAATTCTTTTTATATTATATAATGGTATCATTAAATATCTTTTTACATCATCTGATTTTACATTTATTCCAATATTATCTATATTTTCTTTTTCTGATAAAATATTTGCATATTTTTCATACTCGCCTTTTTTTATTAAAATATCTTGTTTTTCTTTTCTATTTATAGCACATTTAAGTTCATTTGCAATTCCAAGAATACCAAGACAATCTGGTCTATTGGGAGTTATTTCAAAATCATATATTTCATCTTCAATATTTAATATATTTCCTATATCTTCTCCTAGATTTTTTTCATACTTATTTCCTAATATCATTATTCCGATCTTCTATTTGATTTCCTATTAATGTAAGTGGAATATTAAGTTCTGAGCATGAACACATCATTCCATTTGATTCTACTCCTCTTAATTTTCCTTTTTTTATCTCCAAACCATTTGGAAGTATTGCCCCTATCTTAGCAACTGGAATAATATCTCCGAACTGATATATTTTTTGCTCCTGTTACTATTTGAATTATTTCATCACCAACATTTACCTTTGTTATAACTAGTTTTTCTGCATTTTCATGTTTTGTTATTTCTAATATTTTACCTATTACAACATTGTTATATTTCCCTATTTCATCTATTTGTTCTACTTTTGTTCCTGTCATTGTTAAAGCTTTTTCCATATCTTTAACATCTATATCTAAACATTCTACATATTCATTTAACCATTTTTTTGATGCTTTCATATATTTTTATATACCGTCCTTTTTCTTTACTTTATTTTACAAATATTTATATGCCTTATTAAAACTGATTTAAAAATCTAACATCATTTTCATACATTAATCTTAAATCTGTTATTCCATATTTAAGCATTGCTATTCTATCTAATCCAAAACCAAATGCAAATCCTGTATATTTTTCTGAATCTATACCACAATTTTCAAGTACTTTTGGATGTACCATTCCGGCATCCTAAAAGTTCTATATATCCTTCTTTTTTACATACACTACATCCTTTTCCGATTACATACAAAACATGTTACATCAACTTCTGCTGATGGTTCTGTATATGGAAAATGGTGTGGTCTAAACCTAATATTTATATTTTCACCAAGTGCTCTTTTTACAAACATTTTTATTGTTCCTTTTAAATCTGCCATTGTTATATTTTCACCTATAACTAAACCTTCCATTTGATGAAATACAGGTGAATGTGTTGCATCTACTGCATCTGACCTATATACTCTTCCGAGGGCATATCATTTTTATAGGTAGATTTCCTTCAAGCATTTTTCTTATTTGTATTGCAGATGTTTGACTTCTAAGTACTACATCATCTGATAAATAAAAAGTATCTTGCATCTCACGTGCTGGATGATCTTTTGGAGTATTTAACATATCAAATATATTATGTGTTGTTTCTGTTTCTGGTCCTTCTACAACTTCATATCCCATTTCTGTAAATATTTTTATTTGTTCATCAATGATTTGTTGTATTGGATGTATACTTCCGAGTATCTGAATCTACAGGAAGTGTTAAATCTATTTCTTCTTTTAATTCTTTTTCTTGTATTTCTTTTCTTTCAAGATACCCTATTTTTTCTGTAATTTCTTTTTCAATTTCTGATTTTATCTTATTTACAACTTCACCTATTTTCTTTTTTTCTTCATTTGAAAGATTTTTCATATATTTAAATACTTCTAATATTTCACTTTTCTTACCTAAGTATTTAACTTTTAAATCTATCATATTTTTTAAAACTTCATTTTTACTATCATTTATCTGTTCTTCTGCTCTTTTTCTTATTTCATATAATTTTTTAACCAATTCTTCTAAATCTATATCCATTCTTTGCCTCTATCTTTTCTAAGTTTTACATATTACATATTTAAAATATATTAAATTATCCTGCAACATTTCCAATATTTTGAATCTTATATAATTTTTCTAATATTACTTTTTGTATTTGTGGGAATATACTATTTTTTATAAGATTATCAAATTCTATTTGATTTAAATCTGTTGTATTAACAATTTTTCTTCCTTCTTGCTCTTCTATCTTACTTTCTGCAAATTTAACTTCGTTTTCATATATAACACTTTTACTTGTGTCTTCTTTTAAGTTTTTTTCAGTATAATTAATCTTATACATTATTGTTGAAGTATCTGTCTTATCTGTTCTTTCAAGTTCTATTTTACTTCCAAATTTTTCTGTATTTTCTTTTTCTTGAATCATTGCTTTTTCAAATACATTATATACCTTTTCTGATTCTTTCCTTTTTGTTAATATCATTTTTGTATTTGTATCATAATCTAATATACCTACTTCTGCTTTTCCGATCATCTTCTTTTCTCATTTCAACTGCAGTCATATATATTTCTTCTTGATCATTTTTCTTTTCATATATATCTATTTTTAGGTCATTTTTTGATATATTATATATTTTTATAATAGTATATATTTCTGAATTGGACGTATTATTATTATTATTATTTGAATCTGATTGATTATCTCCAAAATTCACACTATTTAAACTAACTCCGTCCACCTTCATTTTGTTGTAATGATTGTTCTTCTTTATTATTATTATTTAAATTTGGATTTGTTTCATTATCTTCACTTGTAAGTGTGCTCTTTCCAGTATTATTAAGTGTTATACTTGTATTAAGTTTTATAGTATCTCCTTTTGTTACATCTTCTTTTTTTGTAAACATTAATGATAATGTATCAATCATTGGAAATTCAGACTTATTTTTTTGTATATAATACATTGTCTTATTATATACCCTTGTTAATATATCCTTATACTCTTGTTTTTTTAAAGTTATAGTTATATTGTCTACCTTTAAATCTCTTCCTTGATATTTTGTAGGTACATTTGTCCTTGCTTCAATCTTAGATGGATCTAATTCTTCTATCTCTTTTTGCAAATATTCTTTAGCTTTTCCTATTATCTTTTCTATATCTTCAAATATATTTTGCTCTCTTTTATCATTTACCTTTGTATACATATCTCTTAATATTTCTATATTCCCTAAATTTACTGTACCTGCTTCAGATATCCAGTTAACTATATTTTCTATTTTCTTTTTTTCAATACCTATATATTCATTAAAAAAATCTTTTCCATGTAATAATATCATATCACCTGTATCTTCTATCTCAAATTCAAGTATAACTGCTTCCTTATACTTAACACTTACATCTACTTTACTTTTTCCTTGTCCTTTATCTTGTTTTGTTCCAAAATTTAAAACTATATCATCAAGTAATATCTGCTTATTACTTTCTATATTATTTTCAGATTTTTTTTGTGGAATGATATTTTTCATTCGTATACTTTGCTTTGTTGTATTATCTTCCTTGTTTTGTCTATCAAATATTTTTTTAAGTCCTTGTATATCTGTATATTCCACTAAATTTATTTTAGACAAAACCTCTCCGAAGAATACCTTTTGCATTATCTATTTTTGAAGATGAATTAAATAATATATATACATATGATACAATACTTGCAATTATAATAAGGCAAACAAATACAATTATTGTTCTTTTTTTCTCTTCTTTTTCTTTATCAATTATTTTTTTCTTTTTTTTACTTAGTGAATCTGTTCCAAATAATTCATCCATATTTATCCCCTTTTTATTTGCAAATTTAATTATCTCATACTTCCGAAGTTTTTCTCCTGCTAATATATGGTAATGTATATGTCTTACTTCTTGTCCTGCATCTTTTGATATATTTGTAACAACCCTATATCCTGATTCTTCTACCTTAAGACTTCTTGTTATTTCTTGTACTGCTTTATGTATTTCTACTACATATTTTGCATCATTTACTATATCTAGTTTTTCTAAACTTTCTATATGTTTTTTAGGTATTACAACAATATGCATTTTTGATACTGGTTTAATATCTTTAAATGCAATCACAAAATCATTTTCATATACAATATTTGCTGGTATTTCTTTGCGTATAATTTTACAAAATATACAATCTTCTACTAAATTTTCATTCATATCTTTAATATCTTCCATAATAATCATCCTTAAACTTATTATTCTTCAATTAATACTGCTTTTATTCTTCTTACACCTTTTGATGAAGATTCTTCTTTAAGTATCTTAAATCTTCCCATTCCTTTAGTATTATTAACATGTGGCCCTCCGACATACTTCTTTACTAAAATCTCCAATACTATATACTGTTATCTTATCACCATATCTATCTTCAAAAAGTCCTGTTACACCATTTTTCTTAGCTTCTTCAAATGTTGTTTCTATACAAGTAACTTCTAGTCCTTTTTGAATTTCTTCATTAACTATTTTTTCTACTTGTTCTATTTGTTCTTTAGTCATTTTTTGATCATGTGAAAAATCAAATCTTAATCTTTCTTCTGTAATATTTGATCCTTTTTGTTTTGCATGTTCTCCTAAAACTATTTGAAGTGCCTTATGAAGTAAGTGTGTTGCAGTATGATATTTTATAGTCATTTCATTATGATTTAAAAGACCACCTTTAAATTTCTTTTCACTTCCACTTCTAGATTGTTCTTGATGATGTAAATATAATTCTTCTATTTTCTTTTCATCTAATACCAATCTTTTTTCTCTTGCAAGTTCCATCCCTATTTCTACTGGTAAACCATATGTTTCATATAGTTTAAATATATCTTTTTCGTCTATTTTTTCATGTTTTTGATTATATATTTTTAAGAATTCTTTTTCTCCTCTAGTTATAGTTTCTATAAACTTGTTTTTTTCTTCAGAAATTACTCTTACTATATTTTCCCTATTTTCTTCAAGTTCAACATATAACATACATGAACCGTCTATAACCATATTAATCGTTTTTACAAATCCTTTTTCATCTATTCCAAGCTTATTCATATGTCTTACAGCTCTTCTTAATAATCTTCTTAAAATATATCCTCTATCTGTATTACTTGGAACTACTCCATCTACAATCATCATACTTCCAGATCTAAAATGTTCTGCAATTATTCTTTGACTTGCATCTATTTCATCTCTTGTAAGTTCTTTAACTTTTTCTTTATCCATATTTTCTTCTAAGAAATTAATTGTAGGTGCAAACACTTCAAGTTCATATGGTGTTTTCTTGCCTTGAAGAAGCATTGCCATTCTTTCAAGTCCCATACCTGTATCAACATTTTTTTGTTTTAAAGGAGTATATCCTTTTTCATCCTTAAAATATTGCATAAATACATTATTCCAAATTTCTACATATTTACCACAAGAACATGAAGGATTACAATTTTCAGAACATTTTTCCTTACCAGTATCATAAAATATTTCTGTATCTGGTCCACAAGGTCCTGTTTCTCCTGCTATCCACCAGTTATCATCTTTTCCAAAGAAATATATATTTTCTTCTGCTATTCCTTGTTTTTTCCAAATTTCTGCTGCTTCTAAATCTCTTGCTGAATCTTCATCACCTTCAAAACAAGTAACAGATAATCTTTCCTTTGGTATCTTTAAATGATTTACTAATAAGTCATAACTCATCTTAATTGATTCTTCTTTAAAATATGCTCCAAGTGACCAATTACCAAGCATTTCAAAAAATGTTAAATGCCTATTATCTCCAACATCATCAATATCTACTGTTCTTATACATTTTTGATATCCACAAAGCTTATTCCCTCCTGGATGTTTTTGTCCGAAGAAGATATGGTATTATTGGTTGCATTCCTGCTGTTGTAAATAGGACTGAACTATCACCTTCTGGCACTACAGATGCTGAAGGTATAAGTGTATGTCCTTTTTCTTTAAAATAATTT
>ERZ773267.288-NODE-288-length-35814-cov-4.619592_pt1 | contig 35814 bp, 40 predicted proteins | sample MGYA00511959_ERZ773267 | MGnify/ENA primary metagenome ERZ773267 (study PRJEB29015, sample SAMEA2738165) | human oral metagenome | biome: human oral; feature: human-associated habitat; material: saliva | place: China | collected 2240 ...
GATTTTACCCTGGCGCCAGTTTTAATTTTCACACCCTGGCTATCCAACATTTTTTCCATTGTCCTCACAACATCAATAGCCCTATCACTCACTGGAAATACCCTATTTCCCCTTTCTGTCTTCAGATCTAAACCAAAGGACTTAAATAGGTCCATCAGGTCATCATTGGTGAAGGAATACAAAGAGCTATACATAAAATTGCCATTTCTATATATATTCTTGATTATAGTCTCAAGATCAGATGCGTTAGTTACATTACATCTCCCCTTACCAGTTATCCTTATTTTTCTACCCAAGAGCTTGTTCTTCTCTACAATTGTGACCTGAGCCCCCTCCTTTGCAGCAAAGTATGCTGCCATCATGCCGGCGGCTCCTCCCCCAACTACTAATACCTTTTTCATCTTATCATCCACCTGTATCCCTCAACTTACATTACAATAAATAAAGTACCGCTTTCCACTGTATTAATATCACATAAAAGTAGATAGACTTTTATCTAGCTAATCAATCCAACCAAAATGCCTACAAGCATGTTCAATTCCCCCATCATCAGCATCCTTTGTAACAAAATCAGCAATCTTTTTTAGTTCTTCAACTGCATTTCCCATTGCTATAGATGTCCATTCAGGCCTAAACATCTTGATGTCATTCGTGTTATCACCAAATACTACCACATCTTGATCCTCTATACCCATAAGGTCCATAACCTTTCTGATACCAAGTGACTTATCATCTGGCTCAATTATTATATAATTAGGCCTATACCTAGTATAGGTTACCTTCTTTAAAGCTTCTAACTGGGCTTCTTCTTCAAGATTTATGCAGGCAAACCCCTTAAATACGTCCTTGACCTTCCTAATATCAAGATTTGGGTCAATAACTGTATCCATATAATTCTGTGTTTCCTTCTTCATAATATCGTAGAATTTTTTAGTCTTAGTGTGCCAAACTCTCTCGTCTGCCAAGCAAATAGCCCAAGGGATTCCCTTTTCTTCAAAAACATCTACTATATCTATCATCATTTGCTTATCTAATGGTTTAATATCCACCTTTCCATTCAATACTGTACCGAAGCCTCCATCTGTAACCATATTTTTTATACCAAATTCATCACAGAATGGCTTTGTCATCGTATACATTCTCCCAGTAGCTACACTTATAAAATGTCCATTTTCCTTTAACTTATTTAGGGCATACTTAGTTGATTCAGGTATATATCTAGGCATACCTATAGCTATTGTACCATCTATATCAAAAAAGAAATACTTCTTCCTAAAGTCCTTTTTTCCTTCCATTTCTTACCCCTTCCAAAATAAAAACTGTACCCTAATTATATCACATAAGGTACAGTTCCTATAAGTCATTATAAAATATTAATTATATTAGTCTTCTACGTCTTCAACAATAGCAATATATGGAAGGTTTCTGTATTTTTCGTCATAGTCTATTCCATATCCTACTATAAATTTGTCCTCTATCACAAAACCAACGTAGTCAACATTTACATCAACCTTTTTTCTTGCAGGTTTATTTAACAGTGTACATAGTTTTAGGCTTCTTGGCTCTCTAGTCATAAGCGTATCATATAGATTTCTTAAAGTTATACCAGAGTCAATAATATCTTCAACTATCAATACATTCTTATCCTTTATATCTACATCAAGATCCTTTAAAATCTTTACTGTACCGGATGATACTGTTCCACTTCCATAGCTTGACACACTCATAAAGTCTATATTGACATTAAGGTTTATCTTCCTCATTAGGTCAGCAACAAATACACTTGCTCCCTTTAATATACCAACTAAAAGAAGATCCTGTCCCTCATAGTCTTTTTCAATTTGCTTTGCTAGTTCAGCTACCTTGTTTTCTATTTCTTCTTGGCTTAACATAACACCAGTTAACTTATACATACTGCCTCCAAAATTCTATACAAATAATTATAGTAAGTGGATACCTGCCTTGGCACACTCTTTTATCATACCGTTTGGCCATATGCCAACCTGGACTTCACCAATATGAGCCTTTCTTAGGAAGAACATACATATTCTAGACTGACCTATACCTCCACCAATTGTGTACGGAAGGTCACCATTTAATAGGTCTCTATGGTAGTCAAAAGACCTTCTATCTTCAGCGCCGGCAATTTCTAGCTGTCTACTTAAAGATTCTTCATCTACCCTGATTCCCATTGAAGACAATTCTATCACATCATCAAGTACAGGATTGTAGAATAAAAAGTCTCCATTTAGTTCCCAATCATCATAGTCAGGAGACCTACCGTCATGCTTTTCACCCGATTCTAATACTCCTCCTATGCCTACTAGGAATACTGCCTTATGCCTCTTTACTATAGCCCTCTCCCTTTCCTTTGGACTAAGGTTAGGCCATTCATTTTCTAATTCCTGGCTAGATATAAATGTAATCTTGTCAGGAAGTAATGGTGTAAACTGAGGGTACATAGACATTACATACTTATCAGCTCTCTTAAAAACTTCATATATCTTTTCAACAATCCAAACTAGCTTGTCATAAGTCCTATCTTCTTTTTTAATTTGATATTCCCAGTCCCACTGGTCAACATATAAAGAATGTAGGTTGTCCAGCTCTTCATCCTTTCTTATAGCGTTCATATCAGCATATATACCCTCATACATAGGTATATTATACCTCTTTATGGCCACCCTCTTCCACTTAGCCAAGGACTGGACTATTTCCGCCTTCTTATTCATAAATGGTACTGTAAAGCTTACAGGTGTTTCTACACCACTCAAGTTGTCGTTAGTACCAGTTTCAGGAAGAACAAATAGTGGAGAAGACACTCTTAAAAGACTTAACTCCTTACTTAGTTCTGACTGAAAAAAATCTTTTAAATTCTTTATGGCCTTTTGTGTTTCTAAAACACCTAGCTCACATTTATAATTTTTAGGTATTATCATTACCATTTCACTACCTCCCTTGAATCAATAACTCCATTATACTTATTAATTGCCCTTTTTGTCAATCTCAATGCATATCAATTAATAAACATACTGGTCCGGATAAACAAGCTTGTAGTTATTCATTCCTTTTCCTAGATTAACAAAGCCCGCATTAATATTTGTCCTAAAGGTAGAAATCTTCTCTAGGAAATACGGGTTATAGCATTTTTTTATATCCGTGTCCTTACCAGTAATATTAACTGCAAGCTCTAGGGCAGTCCTTAGGGTATGGTTTTTAGGGTCTGCACTAGCAGAGCCTATCCTATTACTAGAATTATTAATCCTAGAAAGATAAGTAGAAACCTGGGAGTTTAGGTAGGCATATTCACACCTCTGTCTATGAATATACTTTATACCAAACTTATTTAGGATATAAGTTAACCTGTTTGGTTCAGATAACTCTGAAACATAGTACTTATTTTCCATAATCCTGCTAATTAAAACATCATCTATCAATTTATTAGTGGAGTAATAGTTAACCTTGTCACCATATTTTTTTGCAATTTCATCTATAAGGTTTGATACATATGCCTTCTTTTGACTATCATCAAGCTTAGGTATCTTAATTTCTTCATATTCCATTCCATATGATCTTGTCTCTTTTTCTAAACCATCTATATTTGACTTTACATATGGTGAAAGATTGTCCTCATCAATAATAACCACAGTTCTCTCAGCTCCCATAGTTTTAGCTAGTTCAGCTATTCTATCTGTCCTGTCTGACATATCAGTCTTAAAGTTCATGTCAAATGTGCTTACAAGATCTCTTATAGAATTTTTCCCACTTTCATTAAACTTCTGGTCGGCCGACAATAGAACTAGGTCCTTCCTAGACTTTTTCAGCTCATTCATTTCTGATATTATGTTTGGATCTGAAGTCGAAACAAGAATAGCCTTAATATCCTTATTATTCCTTATCTTATCCAGTATATGGCTTTTGTAATTTTTGTATGAGGATGAGTCCTTGTCAGGAAGACTATAATTAATAACTTTCGCCTTAGTCAATTCATTTTTAAACTTAACGTCATACTGCTCTTTTATTGACTGGGCCATATCATAACTAGCAAAATCATCCTTCTTGCTATCTGTAAGTATAGCTATGCTAGTATCCTTATCAGAGTTCGAATCAAGAATTTCTTTTTTAACCTTGTTGTCATCACCCGAGCAGGCTGTGAGAGAGGCAAGTACTATTGTAAGTCCTGCAAATAGGCATATCTTTTTGAATATATTTTTCATAGACGCCTCCTTAATAAATTCTACTTAGGAAGCTCAGCTCCCTAAAATATCCATAGGCAATCCCAAAGCTATCAAAGTTCAGACCAAGATTCAAGTTAGTATTTGCCCTATTCAATAGTGAAATATTTGTATAGCACTCTTCTAGATTGAAATTCTTCTCGTACATATAATTAGCCACTTCGATTACTATTTCAGAAGTCACAGCATTTCTTGATTCTGATATACCTGCTAGCTTATTACTTAGTCCCCTACTGGCAAGCACTTTTGAAACAGCCTTGTCAAAATCCTCCCTAGACTTAAACTTTTCCATGGTCTTAATATCTAGTTTCTTAGCCAAAAGGTCACCATCATTTAAAGAGTTGATATTTGGCAAGATGAACTTATTCTTAATCAGATTATCAAGACAGAAGTCTGAATATAACCTATCTGCTGAATATATGGCAGTAGTAGACCTAGTCGCTTCATTCATAGCATCAAGCTTTTTCTGAAGGTCATTAAGATTATCGCCAACCTCCTCTACAGTAAAATCAATCTGATATTTTAGAGCAGCCAGTCTGGCCTTATTTATATCCTCCACATATTCTCTTTTAGATATATTTTCTTTTGACACTATATAAATAAAACTTTTTGCTGACATTTCCTTGGCTGTTATTAGTGATTCCCTACCCAAATAGTCTGACACTACAAGTCCAATATCTATATTTTTATCTTTAGCAACTAGATATTTATCAACAGAAGATAATTCACCTATACCATTGGCTACTGTAACTACACCAGGCAGTTTTGTCTTCACACTCTTAAAAACTGGCTCTAAGCCACTTTTATTGGTAGCTATTACAAGGACTTTAACATTTTTGTCCACTGCATTGACTATTCTCTTGACATGCTCCTGGTTAAAGTCTCCATTTATATTTGGTAGGTAGTTTATGGCAACATTACCACTATTCAAATATTTTGGATCTACCTTAGTGCCCTTGTCTATATAAATTGTTATTTCTGCCTTATTATCCGTCATGTCTAATGTATCTTTTTTTGTATTCTGACTTTTATTGCATGCAACCAATCCTACAGCAATTATAGAAGCTAAACAAAATAGCATTAATCTTTTTAACATTCTACACCTCTTTGTTTCGTATATTCCTAGGTATTTATACTTAAACTTTGATTTCTAAGTAATTACCGTATTATTCTTCATAACCCCTAGGATTATTTTTTTGCCATCTCCAAGAATCCTGACACATTCTATCTATATCAAATTCTGCCTTCCATCCTAGTTCTCTTTCAGCCTTTGATGAATCAGCATATGACATGTCTATATCTCCATCTCTTCTTGGCCCTATCTTATATGGTATAACTTTACCACAGGCCTTAGAAAAAGATTCTATTAGTTCCATTACACTATAACCATGACCCGTTCCCAAGTTGTAATATTCCAAGCCTATTTTATCATCTAGTAGCTTTTCTATAGCCTTCACATGACCCCTAGCCAAATCAACGACGTGTATATAGTCTCTTACACCTGTACCATCCTTTGTCCTATAATCATTTCCAAATACATTTATATGTGGCAATTCTCCAATCGCAACCTTGGTTAAATAAGGCATAATATTAGCCGGTATTCCACCACAATCTTCACCAATCATTCCCGATTCATGGGCACCTATTGGGTTGAAATATCTAAGAATGATAGCATTAAGCTTCCTATTAGCCTTCCATGCATCTTTTATAATTTGCTCTCCCATCAGCTTTGTGGTACCATACGGATTTGTAGTTGATAGCTTGTAGTCCTCCCTTGCTGGTAGGTCTTCAATTTCTAAGTCTCCATATACTGTTGCTGATGAACTAAAAACAAAGTTTTGCACATCGTATTTTGACATTATAGTCATCATATTTATTAGTGAAAGAAGGTTGTTGTCATAATACTTTAATGGATTAGCAACAGAGTCACCAACCGCCTTATAGGCAGCAAAATCAACAACGACATCTATATTATTTTCTTGAAATACTATCTCTAAGTCAGATGACCTAGTATCAAGTTCATAAAACTTGACCCTTTTTAAAGATAAGCTTTCTATCCTGTCTATTACAGTCTTGCAGCTATTTGATAGGTTGTCAACAATTACGACTCCATATCCTGACTTTAACAACTCAACAGCGGTGTGACTTCCAATATAACCGGCTCCACCAGCTAATAAAATATTTTTCATCTTCCCACCTCCTATATAAGCTTGCTAGAAACTTCTGGGTCTACTATTTCAATAACATTATCCCTATCTATATTCGTGTCAGCTACTAGCAAGTCATCTAAATCTATTTCCTTATACTTAACACTTTTTTCTCTCGCAACGAAATTACATAACCTAAATTCCTTAGCCATTATCTCATCTATTAACATAAGCCCCCCTATCTATAGCCACCTGTGAAGTAGTATTCACTGTCTATCTTCATACTACCAAACTTCATCAGAGAGTATAGATCATCAATAATATCTTTCCTTAAGACCTTTGACTCCCTATTAATATTGAACTGTCTAAAGATATGAGTAGATTTAATCCTCTCCATCAGTTCCATTTTTAAGCTCTCCTCATCAAGTTGTCTGTAGTTTGGATAAAAACTGTAATATGTTTCAAAAACAGTCTTCACAGTTTTCCCTACATAATGCGGTAAAAGATTATATATTATATGCTCAAGCTTTTGATAGGCCATATCTGCGTGCAAGTCTATCTGATAAATTTGAGCTTCCTTCAACATCCTAATACTTGACTTTCTCATATCTTCAGGTAGGATCATATAGGACATCTTGTCTATAAGACTTATAATCCCATTTATATCCATTTTAATATCATTTCTAAGATCGAAGAAATGTCTCTGTAGTCTTGTTATATCAGTCAAGTCACAATCTAAACCTAGAGATGAAAAGTATCTTTCCTCACTTCTTTCTAGTATATCTGACATATGGACAGTTATAAGGTCTATATTGCTAAGTTGGTCCTGTAAATCACTATATAAGAAGTTTATGAAATCAACCTTATCAGCTAGGTCAATATTTTCATTCAGCATATATGAATACTTACTATTCATATGATAAATATGACCAAAAAAATTAAAGATTACCATATCTGATACCGATTTAATCCAGTTATCATAGACTTCATCAAGATCAGTAGTTTCTAGCAGGGATTTTTGGTATTCAGAGAATATATTTGCAGATAGCTCTGTTATTATCTCCCTCTTCAAATTCATAATAACAAGCTTGTCCTTAAACTTTATCTCAACTCCAACAAAGTCTTCGCTTTCAAATAGATCTTCATTTACCGAAATATTTGATATTGTGCTTTTCTCGATGTCCAAAATACACTTGTCCTCTGATTTCATTATTGAAATATAGTCATCATCTATTTCAATGAAGAAGGGCCTAAACTCCTTCGTAAAGCCTATAGATTTGTTCTCTATAGCCTTTAGGGAATCAAAACCAACCCTTTTCGCCGACTCTGGATCAATATAAAGAGTAAATACATCCTGTCCATCGTATACTATATAATTGTCATCACCTATATAGTAGCTAGTAAATAAGCTTTTTTCCTTACATACCAGTTCCTTTTTGTCCTTTTTTTCATATAGTACATAAAGGTCCTCGTGTCTAATCAAAAACATATTCTTGTTTAGGTATTCGTTAGACCTAAGCCTACCTGATAGTTTACAAAAAACAATAGGGTCCTTGTCAGGCAATCTTCCTATTTTAGAATTATTCTTAACTATTTCATCGATATTTTTAGGTATACTAGCCCTATTAATCTTCCCAATAAAGCTAATATCCCTGTAGACCCTCGATTGAAAATCTATATAGAAATACCCCTTTATATTTAACATATTATCTGTATTTGTATATGATTCAAGATCATAAAGACTAAATTCAAACCTCTTGCCACTACTTACAAATACTATTCGGCTGTCCTCGTATTCTAATATACCTGTGTGTATGTCTCCATCAGCATTCATAATTAGGCTTCCACCCTGAATATCAAAGATAAACTTTTTAGAATTCTGTCCTATTTTTACCAACTCAAACAGGTCTAAAACCATTATCAAGGATGGGTAAACCCTGTGTGATTCTCCGTCCTTTACTCTTACAAAAGGAATTGAGTCAGCAATTACGCTCACACTATCACCGTCTATTTCTGTATATAGCTTTTGACCTTCAGCAGACAAGTCATAGAATATGTAATCCTCATTTTCCCCTTGTAAAGAATCAACCTTGGAAACATAAATGTTTCCAAGGTTAGTAAATTGCAAATACTTGTCCTCAAGGCTGAAGTCAACTAAACCGTTTAAGCTATATCCAGATTTTATTTTAAATACAACTCTTTCACTATCCTTTAACAAAACCTGTGACCCCCTTATTTGTCCTTAAGCGCTTGTTCGTATATTTCGTCTAAATTAGTAACATATGATGCATTCTTACCTGTTGAAGATATCTGGTTCCTCAAATCATTATAGTCAGTTTTTAACTGGTCCTTAGATAGGTTAGGTATCCTAGTCTTGTAGGCACTTATCTTCAAGTCATAGTACTTGTTCTGACTAGCTATATAATTCTGTATACCCTTGGCAGATATTGACTTTGATTTAGCATAAGCATCGTTATAATTAAAGAACTCTCCTACCTTAAGCATATAGTAGCCTGCATTCCTAACAACCTGGGCCTCTACACCCCTATTAGCAAAATTATTAGCAACTGACTCGGCACCATCCTTGTCCTTAGTAGCACCTACGAATACAGTATAGTAAGTTCCCTTACCATTTTTATACTGTTCCGCCTGCCTATCTAATTCACTAGCCTTGGCTTCATTTTCATCCCTAACTTTTTCTGCCTCAGTCTTTTGTGTTATTTCAGCAGTAGACTTAGAACCATCTTTGTCACTAGTAGTCTTGCTATCAACCTTTTTTTCCACCTTTAGGTTCTTCGTTGTATTATTAGTTTCTTCAACAGAAGGCATTGTGAACTGCTTTATAAAGAAAACATATGATGCGAATAGGACTGCTATTATAGCTACAATAATTATTCCATCTCTGGCCATCTTAGCCTTAGGTAGGGCTTCCATAAAGCCTATCTTATCGCTATCATCTATATCTTCACTTGACTTTTTGTCTGTTCTTGCGTCTTTAAACTCAGCAAATTTAGAATATAACTTAGTATCTTTGAACTTTTCTACAAGTCCAGGACCCTCTTGGAAATCATCAAACTCATCGTATTCCTCATCCTCTAGTTCATTAACAAAATCATGTTCCGATGAATTTTCTGTTTCTATTTCTTCTTCATCTTGATCATTCATAGACATCATTTTTTCTAGTTCTTCGAGATCATTTGCTTTATCATCCTGGGATTTTCTTTCATCAGATGGTTCAATACTCACATAGTTATGTTCTCCAGCTAAATCCTCTTGAATTTCAGATAAGTCATCATGCTCTACTTGATTATCAAGCTTACCTAGGTCTCCATAATGAATATGACCTACTTCTTGTCCAGTATCTTCCTTCTTAGGATATACACAGTCGCCTTCTTCAAATACAATATCTGCCTTGCCAGCTAGCGACTTGATACCTGGATTTACAATTTCTTCAGCTATGTGTCTTTCATCGATTAGCTCATCATATTCTTTCTTGCTGTCATTATCTTCCTTACGTCTATTCTTCTCCCTCATCATAATTATGGCTAGGGCATTTTCATCCTGGATAGACTTGTCTCCGTTAAATAGGTTGGGATCAATATCATTATATTCATCTTCATCAAGATTTGAATACTCATCATCCCTGCGCTTTTTTGAAAAGAAGTTTTTGAATCTGTCTGATATACTATCTTTTTCGTAGTAGTCTTCTTCATCGTTAATTTCATCATAATTATATTCTTCAAATTCATCATCATAGTACTCATCAGAAGCAAGATCATAGTCTTCCCTATTCTTTTTCTTAAATAGGTTGTCCTTTAGTGATGATATAAAACCACCCTGGTCTTCTTTACCATAGTAATCTTTTCCATCGACTATATTCTCTACCCTTTCCCCTATCGGAACATCCATACCAGTATCTAAAAGTTCCATCTTCTGGGCAAAATCAATCTTATCATAACTAGTATCAACTACACTTCTACCGAAAAAATTATTGTTTTCTATATTGAAATCTGACTTAACCAGTTTGTGGCAGCCTATCCACCTAGACTTATTTAGGAAAGTCTTGTTCCTTACGAGCCTTTCAATAACTTCCTTAAATTCATTTTCATCTAAAAGCCCTATAACCATCATCCTAAAAGCATTGACAAAGTACTGCTTGTTTTCATCAGAAATATAGTCCATAAGAAGGGCTACACATGATACATAGTCTCTTGATCCTTCAGAGAAACCGTACGCATCATCTTCTTCAATATCTTCAGCTAGTACAGCGTCCCTAAATATATCATTAATCTTAACTGATATTTCAGGTGTACTAATCATTGATACATACTTACTAAAGCTTATGCACTTATCTTCATCTGCTAGCTCATATTCTTCTGATATGTCATCATCCTCTACTAGAGCTTCATCAGTAAATTCCTCTATTGGAGGCTCTTGACTAAAAAGTATTTCATTTATCATCGTGAATATTTCATTCATCAAGTCTATTTTAACTTCTTCAGTACTCATATCAAGTATATCCTTATACTTATCTACATTTCCTGATATTACAGTTATAACCATTCCAAGAACATCCTTGTAAATATTTAGGATTTTATAGTCATTTTCTATTTTTTCTATCTTCTTTACACCTGAATTCTTGTCATAAGACAAAAATATCTTCCTATCCTTGTCATTAAGGTGTTTATTGCCGTTCTTCATAGCCTTATTTACATATTGTCTTGAAGAAGCCTTGATATTTTCAATACTTTTTTCCACAGACTGGTGCCCCTGTATAAGGTCATTCTGTATCCACATCTCCAATATATACTCTAGCTTTTTAATTATCGACTTGTAATATATTATATTGTATCTTAAAAGCTCTATATACTTTTCTTCGTTTTCATCAACTTTTTCAAATTTATTTTTAAGCGTTTCATTTAAGTTAGTGTTCATAGCATACTTGTCTTCAATGTATTTTTCATTAACTTCAAGAACAGCTAACCTAATCAATTCTCTGCTATTATTCAATGTATTCACTCCTTATTAGTTTTATTATTACTAAATTTCAGTTCATCACTACTATTATAGCATATTTTCTATTATTAGTTTCAAACTATTTAAAATAAGTTAATAATATTTGCATTGGACTAGTCTTTTTGGTATAATTGTTGACAAGTATAGCAGATGATCGCAGGTAGAAATACGTGAGGAAAGTCGGAGCTCCATAGAGCAGGGTGCTAGGTAACGCCTAGTGAGAGCGATCTTAAGGATAGTGCAACAGAAATAAACCGCCCTTAATAGGGTAAGGATGGAAAGGCGAGGTAAGAGCTCACCAGCATATAGGTGACTATATGGCTATGTAAACCCCACCTGGTGCAAGGCCAAGATAGGAATAAGAGATGTTGCTCGCATCTCCCGGTAGGTAGGCCGCTCGAGCCTATTGGTGACAATAGGCCTAGAAAGATGATCATCAAATACAGAACTCCGCTTATAGCTATACTTAACAAAGAGACTGTGGACATCCACAGTTTTTTTGTTATAATGAATTGACATCTGATAAAGCTTAACCTAAATTAAGCTTAGTGATTTATTATTCAAATATAACTTCAGAAAAGAATTTTTTATGTCTACTTTATACTTAATTAAAATCAAGTATAGGAGGTGGTTTTTATAGCAAGTTTAGATAGTAGGGTTAGAAAGAAAAAGTTACAAAATACTGGTAAAAGCGGCAAGTCTACGTCAAATAAATATAGGCAAAAGAATGTCAGCCGTGGTTCCAAAAAGAAGTCTAAAAGGCCAAGGAGATTTTTGCAAGTTTTTATACTCCTAATACTTATAATATTTGCCTATACCTTTGCAAACTTGTTCAGCTATTTTGACAATGTAGAAATTCAAACTATGACTGAAAATAATAGGAGCAACCAGGAGTTCATAGATAGTCTAAGGGAAATTTCTATAGTTGAATACAGAAAGACTGGACTTCTCCCTTCAGTAACAATTGCCCAAGCCATACTCGAGTCTAATTGGGGTCGTTCTAAACTAACAAGGGAGGCCAACAACCTGTATGGTATCAAGGCAGATGCATCATGGCATGGTGATAAGGTCCTATTTAACACTAAAGAATACTACAATAGCCATGTAAATGCCTACTTCAGAAAGTATAAGTCCTGGGCTGATAGTGTAACAGACAGGAGCAACTTTTTGATGAAAAACAAAAGGTATCTAAAGTCAGGTCTATTTGAAACTAATACCTATAGGAGCCAGGCCCAGGCACTTGAAGATGCTGGTTATGCTACAACTACCAACGCCAAGGGTGAAAAAATATATGCTGATAAGCTAATATCTGTTATTAAGAATTACAATTTATATGAAATAGACTATAGCGTAAAACCAAAATAAAGACTATCATAAATTAGAATTTAATCTTGGCTATATTTATTTCTCTAATATGGGTCTAAGTCGTGTAGAAATTTTTTAAAAAAATAAGGGAGTATGTAATCAATAAACATACTCCCTTTTATCATTGTCTGAGATTTACAAACTTATATACTTCCTATAATTTGAAGGAACTCTTTAAAGGTACTATTCTGTTAAATACTAACTTATCATCACTTGAGTACTTAGAATCTACACAGTAGAATCCGTTTCTGATAAACTGGAACTTATCATTCTTCTTTGCACCTTTAATAGCAGCCTTCTCAACAAATCCTTGCTTGATTTCTAGCGAGTTCGGATTTATCTGTTCCAAGAAGTGCTTGCCTTCATTAGCTGGATCATCGTCTAAAATCAAGGGTTCAAACAATCTAAACTCAGCTGGATATGAATTATTGGCATCAACCCAATGTATAGTGGCCTTAACCTTTCTCCCTTCAAAGCCAGAGCCACTCTTAGTTTCTGGGTCATATGTACAGTGGATTTCTACTACATTTCCATCAGCATCCTTAACCACATCATTACATTTAACAAAGTAACCACCCTTAAGCCTAACTTCATTTCCTGGGAATAACCTAAAATACTTTTTAACTGGTACTTCCATAAAGTCATCTCTTTCTACATATAGCTCTCTAGAGAAACTTACAAGCCTCTTGCCCATTTCTTCATTTTTAGCATTATTTTCTATCTCAATCAGTTCTGACTCACCTTCTGGATAGTTAGTTATTACTACCTTTAGTGGATTTAAAACGGCCATTGCCAAAGGCGCCTTAGGCTGCAGGTCCTCTCTTAAGAAGTAGTCCAGCATCCTGCTATCAACAGTAGAGTCAGCCTTTGATATACCAATTTCTTTACAGAAGTTCCTAATAGACTCCGGTGTATAGCCCCTTCTCCTCAAACCTGAAATGGTTGGTATTCTTGGATCATCCCATCCGTCTGCAACACTATTATCAACGAGTTGCTTTAACTTACGCTTAGACATAACTGTATTTGTAAGATTAAGTCTTGCAAATTCTATCTGTCTTGGAACTGCCTCCATTTCACACTCTCTTACTACCCAATCATAGAAAGGTCTCTGGTCTTCAAATTCAAGTGTACAGATTGAATGTGTAACATGCTCTATTGCATCTTCTAGTGGGTGGGCGTACGCATACATTGGATATACACACCACTTGTCACCAGTATTATGGTGTGCATTATGAGATATCCTGTAAATTACTGGGTCTCTAAAGTTAATATTTGGTGAAGCCATATCTATCTTGGCCCTTAGTACCTTTTCTCCGTCCTTAAATTCTCCGGCCGTCATTCTCTTGAATAAGTCGAGATTTTCCTCCACAGATCTATTTCTATATGGGCTTTCCTTACCAGGTTCAGTAAGTGTCCCCCTATACTCTCTTATCTGGTCGGCAGTTAAGTCATCAACGTAGGCCAAGCCCTTGTTTATCAATAGGATTGCCCTCTTATGCATTTCTTCAAAATAGTCTGATGCAAAATGTAGCTCATCCCATTCAAAACCTAGCCACTTTACATCTTCTTTTATAGATTCAACATACTCCACATCTTCCTTAACTGGGTTTGTATCATCAAACCTTAGGTTTACCCTGCCCTCGAACTCCTTTGCTAAACCAAAGTTTAGGCATATACTTTTTGCATGACCTATATGCAGGTAACCATTTGGTTCTGGTGGAAACCTTGTAATAATGCTTTTATGCTTACCACTTTCTAAATCGTCTATAACTATGTTTCTTATAAAGTTTGAATTCTCTCTTTCAAACGACATATAATAACCCCCGCTTCTTTTTTAAAATGTCTATAACTATATTCTATATTATAATGATAAAAAAATAAAGTTACTTTCTAATAAGACTAATATGATTTTAAATTTTCGTCATATATCTTTAGCAAAGATGACTGTATTCCTGATATTTTTTTGAGGTCATCCTGATCGAATTGTCCATCCTGACCTAGTTCTAGACCTGACCTAATCATCCCTAATATCTCAAGCATAGACTCCTTGTTCTTGCCTATATTTGCCTTAACCTTTTTTATTTCTGCCTTGTACTTAGTATCATCCTTATCATTTTTTGATACAGCATCTGACTCTCTGTCTATAGCAGCCTTTATCTTATCCGTATCAAGTTTCTTAATTTCATCAATTTTTGAATCTAGTTCTCCTATTAAGGATTCGATATCATTAGGATTAACCTTATATGAATCCTCCTTTATGTCTACAAGGTACTGATTTATATACTTGCTATACCATGTGTATTCTGAATCAACTACATTTTTCCTATAGGCATCATATTCTAATGCATTTTCCCTTAGAGATGAATCCTTCATCCTGTTGTCCGTAGTTACCTGGGACTGGCAACCAACCAAAATAAGGCCGGCCAAGATGGTAATCACCATTCCTTTACTCTTCATAGAATCCCCCTTTTTATACGATATGATTATTTGAATTTATAATATATACTTTACTAATTCTCCATTTAGCGAAAATGATTTAGGATCCGTTATCTTGACCTGGACCAATTTACCAATCATAGACTTGTCTCCACCTGTGAAGTTTACAGTCTTATTATGTCTTGACTTACCCGTTAAAACTGCTTCATTTTTCTTGCTAGTACCCTCTACAAGTACCTCTAGAGTCTTACCCATATATTCCGCATTCTTTTCTCCAGAAATCCTATTTACTACTTCAAGCACCCTCTCAAATCTTTCATGCTTGACATCTTCAGGTATTTGATCTAGCATTTTAGCTGCAGGTGTCCCCCTCCTCTTTGAGTATATAAAGGTAAAGGCGGAGTCATACCTTACCTGTTCACATATATCTATTGTATCTTGAACATCCTGGTCTGTTTCGCCTGGAAATCCTATCATTATATCAGTTGAAAAGGCTAGGTCTGGTATTTCTCTTTTGGCCTTTTCTATAATATCCAAGTAATCTTCCTTAGTATAGTGCCTATTCATCTTCTTTAATAGACTGCTACTTCCAGCCTGAAATGGTAGGTGTAGGAACTCACATACCTTATCACAATCCCTCATAGCACATATTACATCATCAGATATATCCTTTGGGTGGGATGTCATAAACCTAATCCTTTCAAGACCTTCTATCTTATTTACTTGTCTTAGGAGCTGGGCAAAACTAATCCTTTGATCTTCTTCTAGCGTCTTACCGTATGAATTCACATTCTGTCCTAAAAGAGTCACTTCCTTGGTTCCATTTTTTACAAGTGACTCTATCTCAGCAATTATATCACTTGGCTTCCTGCTTCTTTCCCTTCCCCTAGTATAAGGTACTATACAGTATGTACAAAAGTTGTTACATCCATACATAATGTTTACAAAGGCCTTAATATCAAATTTTCTATTGCTCTTAAGACCTTCAACTACCTCCCCATCTACATCCCATACATCGACTATAAGCTTATCTCTGTTGAAAGTAGACTCTAGCAATTCAGGGAACTTGTAAAGGTTGTGTGTACCAAAGATTAGGTCCACATGTCTATACCTGTTCTTAATTTCTTCAACAACATGTTCCTGCTGCATCATACAACCACATACAACAATCTTCATGTCGGGTCTCTTTCTTTTTATGCTCTTAAGATGGCCTAGATTGCCATATACCTTTAATTCAGCATTTTCTCTTACAGCGCATGTATTATATATAACTAGGTCTGCCTGGTCCTCTGACAGGGCCTGTACATAGCCCATTGCCTCTAGCATATTTATTAGCATTTCAGAGTCATGCTCATTCATCTGACACCCGAATGTATGGCATAGCCACGATTTACGCTCGCCGGTCCTATTAAATAAATCTTCGTTCATCCTATGAATAGCCTCTATATATTTTTCCTGTTCTTCTATTTTATCCCTTGATACCTCTATTTGTTTTCTTTTACTCACCAACAATACTCCTTACTATAAAAGCCCTTAACTAAGGGCTTTTATTATTCTATTACTCTATTTTACCACAGTTTATCTCTTTTTGTATTTCTGCTTTATATAATTTTCATTTATTAGCCATGTCGTGCCTATTTTTTTTATATGATACTTATAAATCATACCTTTATTGATGTACACTCTTAATGAAGAGGCACTAACCTGATATTCACTTTCTATCTCTTTTAATGTTTTCCACTTAGCAACTGCCATTTTTACCATCCTTTTTAAATTTTATTCTTGATTCCCTCTTGGAGTCCAACTATTACTAAATTCTTTATCCGCAAATAAAGAAGCTAATCCGCTTATTTGTTTTAACCTTAATATTTCATCAAAATCCATACCTAGGTTTTTAGCAATCCAAGTATCACTCATACCACTTTCAACTAATTCAGCTACAATATTAGTCATTAATTCTATTGAGTGCGACCCTCTAGCCCTATTATGCCTTATTGTAGATGCCATACGTGACTCTATGGGCTTATCTATTACAGATATAGGTAAACAACCCTCTTCACGCTCGTATATATCCTTATGTTTAAGCATAATACTATACCTATGAAAACCATCTACTATCTCATATTTGTCATCCTCTTCTAGATAATAGCATACAATAGGCATTGTATATCCATCCTCTTTTATAGACTGATATAAAAGCTTCATTTCCGGCGGTGCTACAGAGTTAGGATTATAGGCATTGGCCTGTATCTTTTCAACTGGTACCCTCTTTATATTATAAACTGGACTTATATATTTATCTCCCATCTTATCTCCCCCTTACTATATCCTTGTACTTTTTAATCATATTATTCCTTTTTTCTTTTTCTGCCTTTGTTTGTCCAAATCCCATATACTTGCATAAATGGTCGTTTTTCATTATACATATACACATCCTTTTATATGATGGCACAGACTTAAAATCTGTTACATTGGCATCATCAGGGTAATCTTTAAATCTAACAGGTTGTTTTATTGTATTGTAATTAGTCTTTCCCCCTACATCACAATCAATTTTACAATCTCTTAACTCCTGTATTGTTTTTTCATCTAATACTCCGCCTTTATCTCTCCAAAAGTTAATAGATGTCTCAAACTTTTTTCTATAGCTATCGGCCACATTTTCAGGTAGTGTATTTAATAAAAACTCTAAATAAGATTTCCATGTGTGATTTTTAGGTAATTTAATATTCTTCCAACCCATGGCAGTTGTACCACCATATATACCGGCAAAATTTACACCATTTACCCTACCTATCAATTTCCCCCACATATTAGGCTCTACAACTTTATATATTTTAAGGCTATCTATTGCACAGTCATTAAATGGGCTTGCAACACGCATTTCATGTAAGGATAACCCTGCCTGATAAAATAAATCATACAATTTATTGTACTTATATCCAAATTTACCATTTGCAATCCATACATCCTCTACATGCCAATCATATATTGTATATGCTTTAAAGTGGCTAGGGCATTTACTATCTCCTAAGATCCAATGCTTATTTTTATATTGATTTACCTTATTTTCGCTTGATATAGCACTCATACGATGTAAACTTTCATCTGTCCTAATGCCTACCACTACTGCTGTTTTGCCAAATTTATTACTAAACCACCTACCAAATTCAACCTGTAAATCATAATCCCACATACCCTCGTAAAATTCAAATGGAATATTATCCTCGTTGATTACATATTCTGATTTAGGCATTTCTCTGGCCCATATATCCTTATTTTCTTTCTTCCAAGGTATCCATCTATCTTGTGTCATGCTAACTGCACATTGTGCAGCCATTGGCAAACATAACCAATACTTTTTAATTTCATTAAAATTGTTCATAAATACATCTGTCACATATTCTGTAGTAGCTGTATACTGTGCCTCATAATCAAGATGAAACATAGCTAACTTATTTAATTGGCCTGTTTGTTTAGCATAATCATATGCTATATTAAGACATATCCCACTATCTTTACCGCCTGAAAAAGCTATTAACACGTTATCAAACTCATTAAATAAGTATTCATATCTTTTTAATGTAGCTTGGTATACATTTAGCTTGTTATTATACTGCTTAATCATCCTTATCCCTCTTTCCTTTTTTAGATTTAGAATAAACTAGGCTAGATATATATTGTTTATCTTTGTTTTTATCTATACTTTCCCTGAACCATTTAACTAAATCTGTTTTGTTGTTAAGACAATCAATTACTTTATTCTCTATAGTGTCACTAGCAATAATATTTATATATTGGACTTCATTAGTTTGTCCAATTCTATGTACTCTATCCTCACTTTGCGACCTTGTCCCTTGGTCCCAGTCGTTATTATAATATATAACAGTATCACAGAATTGTAAATTCAAGCTATACCCTGCACAATCTTTGTTTGCAATAAAAAACCTAGCTTTACTTTTAAACAACTCCTCATTTATATTTCGCTGTTTTTGGCTTACAGTACCATCATACCGCACAACTTGGCTAGCTCCATATTTATTACTTAAAACCTCAACAATAGAATCAATTTCACTTATAAACTCGCAAAAAATGATTACTTTTTTATTCTCACCAATAATATCTAGTTGATTTAATAAGCATATGATCCTAGGATTGTCCATAGGTTTTTCATAAAAACTATATTTATAAGTTTTGTTGTTTTCATCATCTATAGTATAAGCATATCCACTAGTTACATTTAAAAGGTGACTAAACAACCTATATACAGTATTAGGCTCATTATTATCCATTAAACTTATAAGATATTCAGCGATTTCAATATACTTTTCATAGTGAATAACATCTAAATCAAAATATACATCTTTGTAAATCTTATTTGGTAGTGTTATTGCCTCTTCTTTTTTTACTTGATATGTATAAGGTGCTATTTTTCTAGTTATATAATCAACATTAACCATTTTAAAATACTTACCATTACGGCCATCAACCTCCAGTACGTGATTTCTATTAAAGGTGTGTTCTGATTTATAACCCAATATTCTCCAGTCCAAAAAATACCATTGACCGAATATATCTTTTTCATCCCTTGAAATAGGAGTTCCATTAAGTATAAATTTATACTTACAATATCCCCCTAGCCTAATTATATTAGTACTCCTTATGGCCCTTACATTTTTGATTTTCAGACTTTCATCAACTACAAGCATGCACTTATACTTTTTTACATATTCCAATAAAAAAGAGTTTAGCCTTATGCTACTTGATAGGCTTTCTATCCCAGCAATTAAAAAGATATCTAACCCGTTTTTTATATGTTTTTTTAAATCTCTATTGATATTTTCTTTGGCCGAACAAGGGCATAGCCATATGACTTTTTCAAACTTCCCTCTATCAAGTTTGTTTTTTATAATTTCTAACATGGTCCTTGTTTTGCCTGTTCCCATTGGCATATATAATGCCCCTACCTTAAGCCTGTTAAATTTCTCTACAGGCCTAAGTTGGTGTTTTAATAACTCCGTCTTAAATTCCAACATCATTTAAGCATCTCCTAATCATCTAATAGATCCTCAATAATATCACCGTCAGCCTCTTCATATCCAAATAACTCTAATATAGTATCACAACTAAGCATTTTTTCACTTGTGATACTATGTTTATTGTATTTTCCCTGCCCATTTTTAAATATCTTATACTCTTTATCGTCTTCAAATAGCAGTCTAATTTTCGTACCCCTGCTATTTTCAGATTGTGTATATCTTTTAGGGAACCAAAATTTATACTTGCTCTTAGGTACCTTTATTAAATATGCCTTATCTGTTTCCCATTCTATTTGACTTAAATTAATAGTTATACTATACATGCTATCCCACCTTAATCTTCTTCAATTTATCTCTATTATATAGCGTTTGCGTTACTATGTCAATGCTTTATTTTTGTTCATTTTTCAATAGTTTTGTATATGTAAAATAGATATAAATTATTTCATATTTATTATTGACTTATATTGCATTGTGTTTTATAATATATATATATAGAAATAAATAATAATTATCGGAGGTATTTAAAATGAGCAAAAACTACAAAGAAAAAACGGTCGATTTAGGCTATAGTGATATAGCATCACTAATACTAAGGTCACCAGGTAACATCGGTGAAGTGCATACAGGGTCAGATGGAAGTTATAAGGGATACCTAGTTGATGAAACTGTTGAGATACCTGATTATTATAAGAAGGTATATGAAGCAGATACATGGCTGATGGTATACGATGATGATGTTATGGTTTTTCAGGCTAGAGCTAAGAAAATCAATGTATATAATGCCGGAAAAAGTTGTATAATTCAGTTTGTTGGAGATTATAAGATAGAAAAAACAGTATCTCATATATGTATTGATAATAAAGAATACATATATATCAAAGATCATAGATATGAATAAAAAAAAATAAAGGGGGCAAATAAGCCCCCTAAACGGGGAGTTATTGTATACCATAATTAAAGATAAGGAAATACAAAAAAAACAACATTAAAAAACGGAGGCATAAAAATGAAAAAGTATTTACTAGAAGAAGTTCTGTTAGACCACAATAATGATTTAATTGAATTTGGTCATGTCCACTATATTGAAAAGTGGGACCAGCTACCGGAAGAAATAGACATTTTGACAGCTGTTAATAGGGGTATTAATGGTTATAGAAAAAATAAGAACGTAAATTTTTGTACTTATAACTTTTATGAGGCTGATGTAGAAGAAGACGGCTACACAGTAGGAGAGCTGAAGAGATTAGAAGAATATCAATATGATTTAAAACGAGGTAGAGTAAATGCTGACGTGGTTAGACAATATCACAAAGAGTTTATAAGCTTTGTTGAAAGTTGTGACAGCTTGTCTGACGTAGAGGCATACGAGTATATGGATCATGTAGAAGATTTAGGATTAGCCTATCATAAGTACGATGACCTAGATATGATGTGGGCTGATTACCTTAAGGCGGTAGAGGCTTTAGATGTTGATATAGAAGAAGTGCAATAAAAACAAAGGGGGCAAGTAAGCCCCCCTATTTTATTACTTACTATTTTCTTTTATGAAATTCTTAGCCTGATCTAGTGTTTCCCATCTATCCTTACCGGCAATAACAATAGATCCTGTTGGTGCTCCAGAGCCTCCTACATGGACGATTTTAGCATACCTAGTCCTGTCAAAACCATTAGCGGTTGTAGGGATTATTGGATAGCCTAACCATGTATTTATTAGTAAGGCTGCAGGTAGGTCATTGATATTAGTATAGGTAACAACAGTTAAATTGTTAGTATCAATATTTGGTGGGATATCTGTTTCTACTGTCTTTTTGTATTCCGTCGCCAAAAGACTCCTATATAATTTCATAATGTTTTTACCATAATCAGGGTTAGTATTCCACTTACCCTCACCACCTAGGGCAACTACAGTCTTAGCCTTGCCAAGTAAAAAGTCAAAATGTCTAGGGTCTACTGGGTTTTTAAGAGGATAGCCCTCTGCCCCATAGTATAACAATAGGTGCTGGCCCATAGCCCTAAAGCCCTCGTTCCAGTCTTTAAATACCTTATGTGCATTCTTATCAAAATCACTACCACCCTTTGATATCTTTAAACCACATGGATTGTGATAACTGGCATCTATTCCGGCTTGTGAGTGGCCGTTCTTATATAGCCATCCAGTTTCTAGTGCTGTTTGTGCATATACTGGTGCCGGATCAAGTCCAATAGATAGGCAAGTATCATAACAAGCCTTAGCAATCTTAGCAAATTCTATAGCGTTATTCTTAATTGCCCATGCTTCCATCTGTGCTACTGTTGTGGTAGGATTACCCACAAAAGACACATCATCTATTATAGGCCTCTCAATAGGCTTATTAGGGCTTGTAGCGTCCTTGCTAGGGATATACTCCTTAAGCTGTAGTCCGTACGCTATGGCCTTAGCTACTTCGTCCTCATGCCCTTTATACTTAGCATAATCATCGGCATCATCAACAAAACATATCTCTATTAATAATGCTAGTGGATTACTACTATTTAATACCATTAGATCAGGTCTATTTTTATTAGCTACTCCATGAGTTGTAATACCAATATTATTTAAATTCTTGCATATCTGCGTACCATATTTATATGTTCTGTTATCATAATGGCACACCTCACACCCCATCACCTTGCCATCTGTATGATGTTGAGGTTTAAATGCGTTAAAATGCAAGGATACGGAGAGCTCCGTATCCTTATTTGAATTGATCTTAGATACTATCCTACTCAACACGTTTCCCTGTGAGTAGCCGTCATTGCAGGTACTATCATATACCTTGTGTCCTGCATTTTCTAATATGGTCTTAACCTTGCTTAATATTAATCTATTTTCCTTAGATTCATCTAGTAAATCACTAGCCCCACATGCTATTTTACCTGCAGGATTATGCCCTGCATGTATATCAAATACTGTCATATAAATCTCCTTTCTGCGGTCCTACAACCGCTAATAAACAGTTCTAAGGGTACTAGTCCCCTAGTCCCTTACTTGTAGGATTTATAAATACCCCCAATACTGCCATAGCTGTAGTACCTAGCAGGAATGGGTTAGATACTGTATTTAGTATTAAATCTCCTACACTGGCCCAAGTAGTTAGTGAGCTTGCTTCTACTTGCAGTGAAGTAAGGAGTATACCACCAATACCTACCCAAAACCAAGGGTTCTTATATCTTTCAACACTAGCTGATTTCTTTTCTATATTGTTTTCAATTCTACTCATGCCATTCTCCTTTATGTTTTTTAAATTCCTCATACTTACATGACCTTTGCTCTATATTATCAAGCCTTGTATCATGTTTGGTAACAACAATCTTTAAATCGTTGATTTCTTCCGAGTGTTTATTAACTTTATTTTCCTGTGTGATTATGTCTTTATTTAGGTTTTTAATAGTCGAATTAAGTTCTGCTACATTAGCACTAACCTTAGCAAAAGGACGAATAAAGGCTATTAACACAGGGACTCCTATAACTACTCCATATATAAATTCCTGATTTGTCATATATCACCTCAATTAAAAATAGGCAGTTTAAAGACATGCCTAGGTCTATGCAAAAATAAAAAATAAAACTTTAGAACTTCCAATTGCTGGACTATGCCTGTGGCTTAGGATTATTTTCCTGATCAGTCACAAGATATCTTATGGCCTTTAATTCCTCATTACTCATAATCATATTGTTTATTTCATCTTTGTATGGTTTAACAATTGCCTTTGAAAGGTACTTACCATACAATAACTTAGCGTAAATCTCTCCTTCAAGTTCATGAGCCATTTTTACTCTTGTGCATACAAATTCTGTCATATTTTCATCTTCCTTTCTTAAACTAAATATTTTTTTTATTTTTTTGATAAATTTATTAAAAATGTCGCGACACATTTTAATCACCTCTACTACTGACCTAATATCAATTCCTCTAAAGTCGAGGATAAAATATTTATTCTTTTTTCCTGTTTTTCTATTTTATTTTCAGCTTCTTTTATTAGCTCTTCCACCGATTTAGGTGGTTCTACAGGCTCCCCTGTATCATAGTCTATCCACTCAAATACTAGCTTATGAGGGTTAGATGATACATCCACCTTAAAAGAGTTGGCCTTGTGTTCTTCAAGTAGTTTGCCTAGTTCTCCATACTCCAGCTTTAGGCAGCCTATTGAGTCCTTTGCATACTTGCTTAAGTCAGTATAGTTATTGTAGTCTTCATCAAATGATGTTTCAACTACACACCCCATCATATCCCCTGTATCAAGGATTACATTTCCATTACTAATTAAGTAATATATTTTCGTGCCTAACTTTAACATTTGTTCACTCCTTTATTTATCTTATTCAAAAGCTATCCAATTAAATTTACAAGTTCCTGTCTGTTTGGCATTGTTGTTATATCTTAATTTAGCCTCAAAAACTTTTACTTTTCCCGCATTGTATGTACCGGCTACAACTTTATCAATATACGCTGGAGCATTATCTCCTCTTGCTTCATAAATAGATACGCTACTTAGGTGTATCATATATACAGTATCACTAATTATGGAAATAGTCTGATTTGAGAGAGCGTTTCGTACGTCAGGATAGTATATCTGGCTCACATCTTCTACACTCAAATATATATAACTGGGCTTAAAGCAAAGTTTTGGTAATGTAGCAATGCAATTAAAATCCATAACCGTACCACTTAATATACCAGAAACTACCCCTGTAGCCCACCTCTTCCTATTCCTTTTTATATATTGTATGCAGTCTACTATATCAAGTATTCTGTCTGGAGATAGATTATCATCTTTCTTAATTTCAGTTATTATGTTGTCGAGGGCTGTTTGATACTCAATCCCTAACTGCTCTGTTCTTTCTACTTCTCTTTTATAGGTTGTCAACCACTTCAACCCCCTTCAGCAACTTTTCTAGTTTATTGTTGGCCGTCTCATGCCTATCAACATATATGCCTAAATTCTTGCTATATTCATCTACACTGGCTTTGTATTCTTTCATAGCATTTACTATTTCAGTGTCCTTCTCCTTTAGCTCTTTAAGCACGATATCAAGCATTTTATTTGCCCATGTTGTAACCTTAACTTTCTTATCTGTTAGCTCTATAGAGCCTAGCTTTTTCCATAGGAATTTAATTAAATTAATAAGCGTCTTATTGCCATGTGTAACCTCGTCATAGCCCTCTAAGGTCGTTTCTTTTATATTTCCGATACTTCTATCAAGTATATTAAAATTTTCTGTTATAACGTCAATATCAACGATATTATTTCCCTTAATTTCATTCATTCCTAAATTGGTTGATTTTTCATAACCTTCCATTACAACTCGCCCCCTTTTAAGTCTTCCCAAGATTTACTTAGGTTTTTCCATTCTTCATAAGTCTTGCCGTAGTTTTTAATATCATCCCAAGTTCTATACCTAAACTCAAAATCATAATTTAGATGTGCAGGTTTAACTTTATCTATTATTTTCTTAATTTCATTGATTTTGGCAGGAACACCAATTACACTTATAAATTTTATTGTAAATTTATAGTTATTGTAGTCTTCTATTACATCACATCTACCATTTGAATAACTTTCTGCAATAGCTTTAACAACCTCAACAGTTGTTACTTCTTTTGCTTTTAAGGCAGCCTTTATATTAGACCGTCTTATATCTACATCAAGCGTTGGATCATCTTCTATTCCTGCAAACTTAGACCATATATCAAGAGAATAGTATGAACTATCAATAAAAAATTCATTTATTAATTCATTGATAGCCAACTCTGCCATTTCAAAAAGCATTGTTTCTGTATTTAATATCTCTCTCATTGTCTTATTATGCAGGTGTTTAGGGTACATTGCTAATAAATCAAACATTAGTCAATAACCCCCTCTGTTAGTGTTATACTTCCAACACTTCCGACTTGGTCAGTTACAAGTTTAATATTCCTGGTTCCGTTGTTGATAGTTAAGTTAGAGTAGTCTATAACTCCGTCAATCTTACTTAGTATTCCGGCAACCTTTGTATATGTTATCTCTGTAACTGCATTAATGAGATACTTATCAACATTATCAGCAAATTCAGATTTAATTATCTCAATATCAACAGACTTATCATGTTCAACAGTTGCAGATATTTGCACCTCTAATACATTCGGAGTCGTAACTGTAACACTAGCCCCAATAGGCCTCTTTGACTCTATATACTTCTTAGTTGCCTCTACAACTTCCTCTGATACATTTCTATTGTTCTTTGTCATTACAACAACCTTAACGGTTCCGTTGCCATTCCACAAAGGTATAACTTTTACATTTTTAACACCATCAACCTCTAAGGCCCAATTTATATAATCATCTACATTTCCTGATGTTCCTCTATGTGCCTGTATGTAGAAAAATCTTTCCTTTAATTCCTCATCTGTTTCCTCGTTACTGCCATCCTTAAATGGTGTATAGCCTGTAATACTGGTTATCCCTTCAATATCACACGTCAAAACTGCACTAGGCGGGATATTGTACTCACTACCTACTCCCTCTGCCTGTATTATCATTCGTACAGTTCCATCCTCAATTACAACGGACTCCTCAACAGGTACTGTATAATATGTTAATTTACCATACTTAATAGGCTGTTCCCTATAAATGGTCGTTCCTATCTCTCCGGTAAAAGTTACATATCCCATTGCTTCTTGCCCATGTTTCCTTTTAATACCAAACTCGGAAACTCTTTTATCAAGGTTATCTTCAAAGCTATCTTTAATAAAAGCAATATTTAATATCTTGTTAAGTATATTATAAAAAGAGGCATGAGCAATAGCTGAACCACTAGCAATTTCATCTAAAAAACTACCTTCATTCTTTGCTATATCTAAGTTGTAGTTATTTAATATATCATTTTTTAAAGATTCATATGTTTTATCTTCGAACATCAATTTTCACCTCACCATATACACTATCAACAGATATTTTTATATTTACTGTATCTCCGTTAAATTCCACCCCTAAATTATCAACATCATTTATATAGGGATTAATCATTAAGGCCTCTTTAATATATCTAAAAGCCTCTGACTCTGTTAGACCCTTACTAAACTTTTGGCCTACTAAATCTGTTAATTCGGTACCATAATCCCAACTATAAATAGGGTACTCGAAGCGGTCTGTTAGTATGGCTTTATATATCCATACCTCAAGTGCCTTAGCTCCTGTTAATACCATTAAATCGTTGGTTTCAGGATCTATTATAAAATCATTATTTTTAAAGTCATATGCATACTCATGTAGCAATGGTAACTCTATTTGTATATCACTAACATAATCACTCGGCACTCCTATAAAAGGGAAAAATGTATCTGTCATTACTACAACACCACCCTATCAATTATAAGCACTCTATCCTCATCATACTTAATTAGGACGGTATCGCCTTTTTTTAATTTATTACTCCTTATGTTATGGTTATGCGTTTCAGGTCCATTACCTGCATCTGTTACATAGCCCTCACATAAAAACTTAACCCATGAGGAATATCTAATCTGTTTTTTTACTATCACCATATCATTAAATGTTAATTCAATATCCGGATGTGATTTTGTTATTGTTGCGTAAAAAAGAGGCTCTACATATCCACGACTGCCCTCTTTCCTAATAACCGCTATTAGTTCATTTATTCCTGACATTATCTTGCATGCTCCTCTCTTTCCTAATTTACTCCATAACCTACTATCCTAGACCAACTAGACCTGTACTTTCCATACGTTCTTGAGGCCACTCTATTATTAGCATTACCCTCAATTGTATGTATCTGTATTGACTCACCACTTCCGCTAGTTCCCGTTACAATCCCTACATGGTTAGTATATTTTCTTGAGTAACCACCGGAGCCATAAAAGAAAATAGTATCTCCCACCTTAGGAGTATACTCGCTAGGTGATTTTAAGCGTCCTGCATTCTTGTATGCTATATAGTAATCATCACATAGGTTGGTATTTGCTACAGGTGTATATCCTGCCTCTCTTAGGCATTTAGTTGCAAACCAACAACACCAAGCATAAGACGGCTTATTAATACCATTCCTTAAATACTTTTGAGCAACTTCTGCCACCCTAGATAAACCTTCGGAAGATGTTCCGTTTATTGTAGTAACATTAGCTTCTGCCTCGGCATCTGTCTTAACACCAGTTCCCCATTTAGCGGAAGATACATTTTGGCCAGTAATCTTATTATAAAACTTACTTATTTCAGGTACCCAATTACCGCCACCCTCTGCATAGACTCCTACCATACTATTAAGTGATTTTTTGCCCTTGTTTACATAGTTTCTCGCTATGTTTGATATACCTCTTCTTATGCCTTCTTCAGGGCTTGAAAACTTCATCCATGATCCATCTTTTTTTCTCATTCCGAAAAAGTTATTTTGTTCTCTTGCTAATCTTGATGTACCATTGCCTGTTTCGTGCATAGAAATGGCAGCCACGATTGCAGGGTTGACTTTATACATATTCGCATACTTTAAGAACGTTGCACCCATACCGGCTAATTTACCGCCTAACACCTTATCCAACTGCTCCTTCGTTACCCCATGGCCCCAATCTCTACTACTTGTAGCTTGACTGTTGGCTGTATCATCCTTACTCTCTTCCTTGCCTGCGTCTTTTTCATCCATAATATTGTCAAAATTCAATTCTAGATCTATCTCATATTTACCACCGGACCAAGTATGCTTATCCTTATCGATATAAAACTCACCTATTAGGCCGGTAAAACTATCCTGTACTTGAACCTTATATCCACACTTACAAGATATATCGCCATAACCGGATAAACTGCAGGTCTTTTCAGGACCATTAAATTCAGCCTTTATTTCATCATCTGTCAAGGCTTTATCTTTCTTTTGTTCTATAACCTTAGAGATATATTGATATAGCTTCCTTAATTCCTTGTTTAACTCTTCTTTAACTGTATTGCCTTTTTCATCAACAATTACAACTCTATTAACAAGGTTTTCTAGAGAGACTTTGTAATTAGCAGAACTCATATTCTGACTTTCATTAAACATAATTCTAAGCTTTTTAACACCTTTTTCAATTACATTAAATTTATCTATATCAACTTCTATCATGTATTTTTTGTGGTCTTTATCTTTCTTTGAGTGGGCTGTGTATACGGACATTATCGTATCATACCTAGTTGCCCCAACAAACATCTTTGTTATCTTGGTATTTGCAGGAGCAATTGTTCCGTACTTTAACGAGGTTTGATTGCCTTTGCCCTTAAATACTTCTTTTGCTATATCTTGAGCGGTTTTATCTACAAAATTATAATTAACTTGGTCCTTAGCTAATAAAAAACCTATATCATGAGCTATCATAGTTATCTCATTATTAGTATTAGACTTGTCAATATCTATAATTGTTCCTCTGTATATTTCCTTACCACCAACATAAAAACAACAGGTAGATCCTTCAACAATTCCCAACTGCTCTAGTTTGCTATCAGTTACAGCCTGTATAAGGCTAAATTCAAGCGTTCTGGAGGGTGATTTAATATCACCGCTCCAAGTTACTGTTGTTAGTGCTTTTCCCAACTTATAAAACTTTCCATTTTTAATGTGTACTATCAATTCTATATCATTGTTTTTGTATACTGCCATTAAGGAATCACCAACTTCCAGTCGCTATATATCACATTAGATTTTTTTAACTTAGGATACCTTTTTAGGTTTTCCGGATTATTAACTATTTTTTTATATAACTTACCGTCTCCATAGTATTTTTTAGCTATCATATATAGATGTTCTCCATGTTTAACTGTATGTGTCTTCCCTACCCCCTGTCCTTTAGGATTACTTAAATCGAAGGTGGGTTTATTCCTTGAGTATACTTTGTTAGGTATGTAATTCTTGGCATTGTTTCTAACAGGTTCCGGTTGCCATTCAGGGATTATTATATCCTCATCTTCTTTTAACTCAAGAACAAAATATACATCCCCGCTACCATCTTTCTCCTTATACTCAAAATGGTTAATCCTAACCTGTAAATTAATAGGTGTAGATGTAACTATGTATCTTAGCCTTGTTCCCTGTTTGCACCAATTTTCTAACTTACTAACATAACTATACGGATCATGACCTTTTACATCTATAAATCTATATTTAGCTGTTGAACTAGGAAATAGACCGGATAATGATATTGAGTCCGGCTCCGTCCCATTAAATAGGTTAACAGTCCCCTTTTTTATTATCTTTTCGCCTGATATATCAGCGTTAACATTCTTACCGACCTCAGACGGGCATACTGGGAATCTTAAATTATCGCCTTGAGCATTTAAATATACTTCTATTTCCGCCATCTTATACACCCCCTGCGACTGCTAAATTTATCTTCTTAGCAACTCTACCGGCCAACAAATCAATATCTGCATTTTCTCTAATAGTTAGGCCATTAATAATTATATTAATACCTGAACTCTTGCCTCTGCCATTTCTATATTCGCTAGCGTCCTGCTTATTTAGTAGCATTTCACCCTCGTGAGCATTTATAGGGTAATTATTTCTCGGGATAACCTTCTGCCCCATCGCTCTTGACCTTCCATTACTACCACTGCCACTGTCAGTACCATAAGCTAATCCGCCACGTTCACTATAATTTACCTTTACTGTAGCTCCACCGGATATGGCTTTTTTTAAGCTTTCCCAAGCGTTTTTTGCTTTTATAATAATATTAGCTATGCCACTTATGACGCTTACAATACCATTTAAAATAGGTTGTATTATTTTCCCTACAGCCTTTATTACTCCGGATATGGCCCACCAAACAGTCTTCCAAACAATTCCTAACGCTTGTACTATTGTCTGTATTTCCTTTGAGTGAGAAGCTATCCAACCCATAACACCACGTATGACATTACCGACTAATTGTATAACCGGCCTCATTCCCTCGAACACCGTTTTAACTATTGTTCCAAATGTTTGTAGTACCGCCTGCGACTCCGGAGACTTGGTCACTATGTGATTATGTAAAGATTTAAATAAATCGATTGCGGGTTGTAGGCCTGAAACAAGACTGTTAAATATACCGCCAAAATCCATGCAGGATAATAGCCCTGATATACCTTGTATTGTGCCACTAAGTGCAGTACCTATTTTATTACCAAGTGTAGATCCTGCATCATCCCCTAACTTAGAGAATAGACCTACACCACCACTTAATACAGGTTTTAGGCCGTCAAGTATACCAGTACCTATATTCTGCTTAACATTTCCTATGTTACCCATGATAGTTGACATCATACCCGATGATGTTTGAGCCTGTTTTGCAGAAAGACCACCAAACAAACCTTCTAACGTTTGTCCGTCTTTAGATTTCATCTTAAAGAAATCACCGCCGGCCTTATCAAAGTCTTCCTTAGTACCCTTGTAGCCAAACTCTTTTAGTCTTTCAAACTCGCCCATTTTAGCATCTGCAAGAGCCTCTATTGCATCTCCTAGACTCTTATTAGGGTCAGAGGCAGCCATATCTTCTGCAAGCTTAACCATCTTCATGGACTGCTTTACATCACCACCGGAAATTGTCAATGCCCTTGTACCTGTTTTGATTACCTCACCAGTTTCAAAAGGTGTAGCGTTAGCATTCGCCCTTAACTGCTTAATATAATCATTAGTCATTCCCTTTACTTGGTCCTTCGATTTACCTTGATTACCAACTCCCATGAAATGTTCCATCGATACTTTTTGCTGTTCTAGTTCCATACCGGATTGAACTGTTGATTTTATAACCACTCCGGCCGCCAAAACTCCAAGCATGCCTTTGATTTTATTAAGTGTACCGCTTGCCTTGTCTTTTACTCCTATCCTAGCGTCCCACCTTTTTTTAACTATCGCTTTTAATTTACTACCTACTCTACCAATGCTAGCAAAAGAAGTATTTTTAATATTTAGAGCTATCCTCTTTGCATTCAATAGCATAGCCTCTTTTCGTATCCTAGATAGTTCCCTTACTGTCTTCGCCCCATTTTTAAGGGCTACAGTTGGGTTCATAGCAGTTTTTTTAATTTTTTTCATAAGCGATATAACGTGTTTATATATTGGTGTCGCTTTGTCCTTAGGAGCGGAGATTTTAGGCTTTACACTTTCCATCAATGATTTCATTTCTTTTGTTTTTTGGATAATAGGCATTACATTTTCAGTATAATCGTCTATTAGTGTTATGACCGCTTGTAATTCCTCTGTTGTAGCCATTTAATCACCTCTCATTTTAAAAAGCACTAGGGCAGACCATTATAGCCCTATGCCTGCCCTACTACCTAATGCAATACTTAAATCAATTCTATCTTGTTCCTCTTGCATTTCCATCTCTGCAAAAGCCTTTAAAAGGATGTATTCGCCCTTTTTGTTTTTCATTATGTTATAGGACTCTGACGGAAGAATGCGACCCCTAGACCATAAATAATAGGCCATAAGGACATCATAATCCGTCTCTACTAGTTTTTTATCTCTTTAATTGAGTTCTTATTGAAGCCTACTACCTCTCTATATGTGTTGTATAGTTTAGTAATTTCACCCTTAGTTAATAGCTTTTCTACTAGGTGAGACGGAGTTTTGGCATTAAACTTTTTCATTATGCTACTCTGTTTGAACAACTGCTTATCTTCAACATAAACGCATTCAACTAATAACATCTTCTTAGCTTCTAACGGCTTAGAGTCAAGTTCTACATCTCCATCATCAGTATAACTAACCTTGTTATACCTATCTTCTATATCCTGTTCAAGGTTAATAGGTACCTGCCTTAACTCAACAATAAAAGGATTACCAGTTGCCTCTGATAACCTAGGTATTTCCACCTTTTGAGTTTTAACTTTAAACTTAGTTAGGTCAGTAGATAAAAGTAAATCTAATACGTTTGGTGCCCCTTTTGTTTCCTCTATATTATCTATTTCGGCTGTTTCATTTATGTTATTTGTCTTCATCTCTTCCATCTTTTTTAATCTCCTTTTTTAAAACTTTCTTATATCATGTCTAAATAATCATGGTTTGCAAAAGTGAATGGAGCGTCTACCTCTCCTATTTCTGCACGTTTCCAGTCTGCAAGTGTTAGGTCGTCAAATATAACTCCCTCTAGTGATACTCTTTCAGTACCATAAGATTGAGGGTCTGCCAACTTTGATACGATTGTAAACTCCATTGATTCGCCTTTTTTAAACTTGTCAGATATTAACCTACCCATTCTAGAGGACATCTTAAATAGCGTTAATGACCCCTTACCCTCTGCGGACATTATTTTATGGCCCACTGTATACTGCCTAGGTATTGTTATTTTTTCCTTATCAAAATCTAACTTAGCTTGTAGAGCCTTACACTCTGCGACATATTCGCCATCAAGCCACACTTCCCCGAATGTACCGGATATAGGTTTTTCTTGGCTAAATTTCATTTCGTTGTAATTCATTAACTACCTCTCTTTCTATACAGATACTTCAATATCAAAGTCTTCCATAGCGTCAATACCCTTAATGCTAATAGATAGAAATACCTTTGAGCCTGTGTTGGCCTCTTTTATTTCCTGTTCTGTCATAGCCTTAACATCAACACCCTTAGACTTTAAATACTCTTTTTGTTTCGTCATGTTGATGCCTACATCAAATCCCTTTTCAATTAACTCTTCTGTTGAAAGGTCTGCAAGGAAATTCTTAATCTCAACAATTAGCAAGCACTTATTATCATAACTATTTGGAACCTTTCCTATATAGTGGTCTATGATAACCTTGTAAATAGCATTGTTGATTAACTTGTATGAGTTGACTAGTTTAATCTTCTTAAACTGTTCCCCTCTATCCTCTGTAATTGATGTTCTTGAATTAACACCTCTCGCAATACGAGCCTTGCCCTTTTTCCAACACAATGTTAGTTTCCCGCTTTCTATTGCAGTATCAATAGCACTTTTCTCCTGATCCGGTATAGACTCTATCTCACTAAGTCCCGCCAATGTTATTGACTGTGAATAAGGAGTACCCGCTATTAGACCTGCTATACGTCCTGTATATGTGCTAGCCTTAACAGCTTTACCGCCAACCATGAAATCGTCTGTAACAAAATTAATTACATCCTCTGAATCTGCATTGAGTGTAGGATTTGATAAAATGGCAGTTGCCTCTAATCCAGACCCCTTTAATCTCTTAACAAACTCTATTATTGCGTTATCATCCGCCGTCTTGCTCTCTGCATCCGTTGGATATGCAACAAAATTAAACTCAAGCGACTCAAGTTTCTTTAGTGCATTTCTTAACTCTTCATTCTGTGCAAGACAATATAAATAAACCTTAGAAGGTCTATATGATACTGTCCTTAAACTTGCACCTTCTCTAATATCCTGTTCATTGCCTTTGAATACACCCTCTACAAGGGCTTTTATATCCTTTGTAGCCTTGCTAGGTATATCCTCAATACTATTGATTTCTGTTAGGCCTGTTAGGCCCTTACCTTCTTTATCTTTAGCTATAAGTAATACTATAGATCTTCCTGCCTCTTCTAAGGCTCTCCTAGTTATTTCCTTAAAGCTAATGCGAATTTCAGGCATTCCCATTACTTAATCACCTTCCTATTCTTTACCTCTAAATCAATGCTATCCATTAAATCTGTTGTATCTAATATTTCTATTTTGTCTGTCCCTGCTACCTTTTTGCCATCATACTCTGATATTGTAGTAACATACATATTATTAAAGAGCTTGGTGATTAGTGATACATTTAATCGCCAACCTACCTCATCCTCAGTTACATCAGGTACCACAGTATCGACATGTAGGAATGTATCTGCAACTTTAATACTCCTAACAAACAAACTCCTTATTTTAACCTCAACCTCATATAAAGACTCTTTACTTATGTTTGTATGAGGATAATATGAGATATCTACTATAATTGAGTCTTTGTTGGCAAACAGGGTCGCAACCTCGCTCGTTAATGTTGTAGCCTCAATATAGATACAGTTGTTAGTATTAGCGTATTTCTGCAGTTGTTTCTTATCGATACATATTTTAGCGTCAAATTTATCCTTAATCTGTATCGCCACTGCCCTTACTATATCTAGTGTTGTAATAATATTAATCACCACCAAAAATTTTAATATCCGCCATTTCTTTGGCTAGCAATACCTTGCCTCTCTCTACCGAATTTCTTAGCATATGCCTGCCTGTAACAACTTTAACACCCCCACCTTCTGCAGAGCTTCTAGTTCTATGGCCAAACTCAACATGACGGGCATATGATGTGTTATTACTAATAGTAACTTTGTTAAAATCCCTATCCATTTTCCATGAACGCTTTAATCTTCCAGTATCCACTGGAGTATTTAACTTTACATCTTTAAATACATATGCTCCGGTCTTTTTTAAAAGATTATCTGACTTTATATCTATATCAACCTCTAGTTTGTTTATTAATTGGTCAATCCCTTTTAGTTTCATGCTAAACCCTTTCTTTTTCTGTTACAGGTATTTCTACATGAGATATATAGTAAAACGGCTTAGAAGCTATAAATGTATATAGCTTTCCAAACCTCAACACCTCAACTATATCACCCGCTAT
>ERZ773267.291-NODE-291-length-35698-cov-6.605982_pt1 | contig 35698 bp, 12 predicted proteins | sample MGYA00511959_ERZ773267 | MGnify/ENA primary metagenome ERZ773267 (study PRJEB29015, sample SAMEA2738165) | human oral metagenome | biome: human oral; feature: human-associated habitat; material: saliva | place: China | collected 2240 ...
CCGGCCCGAACTGGCTGTCCCACCACCGGGAATAACGCCAGTTCACGCACGGCCAGCTCAGGGCGTGACGACGCCCTGAGTAACCTCTTCCCAGCACGCCCGCAACGCTGCCGCGTCATCCGGGGTGAACACCCCAGTGGCCAGGTTGAAATGCGCGCTGAGCTGCGGCCCACTAGCGCCCTCAGTACCCGAACCAGCTTCACCTGGAACCACGGACAACGTGACTTCCAGCGCGTAGGTGCGGGGTAGCTCGGGATCGGGCATTTCGGGCAGTGCCTCGTAGACGGCGCGGTCTGTGCTGATGCTCCAGGCATCCTCGGGAATGCTGTCTGCGGACATGCCGCCTGCGCCCGCATCAAGACGCCCCAGGTAGTTCACCTCAATTTCCGCCGGGCCGTTGCTCACCCCGCAGGCCAGGGAGTGATCAACAGGGCTGCTAGGTTGCGCGGCAATGGATTCCGCCACACGCCCCGCCATCGCACTGATGCTTTCATCGCCCATATCCGCAGGCAGAAGCGTCGGCGTGATGGTAGTGAACCAACCTGCGGTCCGGGAAAGGTCATCGCCGGGGTGGCCGTAGGCGTCGAGAATGTCGGCATCGCGGCCGTGGCCTTCCAGGTCCACAACCACCGGTCCGACCCCGCGCCAGCGGTGCAGGGTGCGCGCCAGCATGGCCAGCAGTACCTCCCGCAGGCTCACGCTTCCGCCGGTGCCGCTGCCCGCCTCGTCAGTACGCTGCAACACCTCCGCCGCCGGGGTGAGCGAGGTCGCGGTGTGCGCATCGGCCGCCAAGTCCATGGCAGGATCCACGGCGCGGCTGCCCAGCGTGCTGCGGTCCCGGGGCTCTACATAGGATGCCCAGGTGTCGCGAAGTGCTTGGGTATCTAGTGCTTCTCGACGCCGCTCCATCAGCTCCGCCCAACGCGCAAACGAGGTTGTTTCGCTGCCGCCGGTGGCACTCATGAGTTCGCCGATCAGCACGCGCCACGAGGTTCCGTCCACGGCGTGGTGGTGGACCAGCAGCAAAAGCTGTTGCTGGGGTTTGAGCCACACGGCCCGCAGCATTCGCCCGGCCATGGGGTCGATCAAGTTGATGGCGCTCTCGGCGGCCTGACGCAGCACGTCAATGTTATCGCCCGCAGCCTCTTCAACACTCAACCATTCCTCCGCAGGTGGCACCTCGGCGGGAATGGTGAATGTGCCATCGTTGGCATTGACGGTGGCGCGCAGCATGCCATGGTCGGACAGGAGTCGCCCAATGGCCTGTTCAATATGGGTGCGATCCGTGCCCTGGGGAAGATTGAGCAGTGCCCATTGGCTAAAGCGCCTGCCACCGCCGACGTCAATAAGCCACTGCTGGACGGGCATGGCGCGGAAGGTTCCCACCCCGGAATCGGGCGCGGCATTCACGCTATCCGCAGCAGTGAGTTGCTCGGCGATGCCCCGGACGGTTGGGTTGCCGAGGATCATGCGGGGAGTGAGGCGCTTGAGCGCTGGGTGGGCGTCGTCAAGTGATTGCAGGTCGGAGGACAGCTGCATGAGCAAGATGCTGTCCAGCCCCAGGTCGCGAATGTCGGCGTCGCGGTCAATGGCCTGCACCCCGGTCAGCCGACTGATGGTGGCCGCGAGCTGCGTCTCCACCGGACCTTCCGGCGGCGTGACCACGGCATCGGCGGTGATGCTGGGCAGCGCGGCGACATCGATTTTGCCGTTCCGGGTGAGCGGGAATTCCCGCACCGGAACAATCGCGGCCGGAACCAGATGGCTTGCCACAGCGCTGCGCAGCTGCCCGATCAGGCGCGCCGAGGTGCCCGCCGGATCGTCCACGGCATCGGGCAGCACATCCTCGGCGGGAATAATCACCGCGATCAGGCGTGGGCCCGCATCGGTGGTGACCACCTGAACACGCGCATCCCGCACCCCCGGCAGCCCCAGTACCCCATGTAGCACCTGCGACGGCTCCACCCGGAAACCCCGGATCTTGATCTGGTCATCGGCACGACCGATGTAGCGCAGCGCCTGATCGTTCGGATCAAACACCACCACATCGCCGGTCCGGTAGGCGCGCTCGCCCGAGGTCGTGGCGATAAAGCTCCCCGCGGTCAGGTCGGGTCGGTCACTGTAGCCCAACGCCACCTGCGACCCCGACACATACAATTCGCCGGGCAAACCCGCTGGTAGTGGGCGTAACCAACGATCCAGCACCCGGGCTTTCAGGCCGGGGAGCGGCGCGCCAATGCACGGCGTGGTGTAGTCCGACAGCCGTGCCGCCGCCGCATCCACCGTGGTCTCGGTGGGACCGTAGAAGTTAAACACCGCTGGGCGTTCACGCTCAGCAAGCCGCGACCACACGGCGGGGTCAATCGCCTCGCCACCCAAGCCCAGCACGCTCAGACCCGGCCACTCATCCGTGGCATCCAGCAGGCCGCGCGGCTCAAGCTGGCTAAACATGGTCGGCGAGGTTTCGATCATGTCCACCCCGTGCGTGCGCAACGCCTCCATGTACAGCTGCGGGTCACGCTGCTGCTGCTCATCCAGAATCGCCACGGCATGGCCCGCAAACAACGCCGTCAACGGCTGCCACGACGCATCAAACGCCATGGACCAGGCATGCCCCACGGTCAATTGACGATCCTCCGGCAACACCCACCGCTCATGCGCGGCAATCAGCGCAGACAACCCACGCTGCGTACCCACCACGCCCTTCGGGGTGCCCGTGGAACCCGAGGTAAACACCATGTACAGCGGCGCATCCAGCGACGACGCGTCCGGTACCTGCGCCAGCTGCTTATCGACGCTCGCCGCATTCGCCGTATCTATTGGCGGCACCGTGAGTACAGGTACATCGCCATATGCGGCGGTTGTGCCAGTAGTGAGTACGGCATCCACGCCCGCCTGTTCGATAATCGACTGATTATGCGCATCGGGTGCCGAGGCGTCCAGCTGCACAGCCACCGCACCCGTCCAGGCGCAGGCCACAAGGCTCGCGGGCTGAGACACCGTGCGGGGAAGCAGGATAGCCACGCGCCGACCGGTGGTGAGCTGGGCGTCGATAAGCAGGCGCGCAATATCCAGGATGTGGGCGAGAAGATCGCGCCGGGTGAGCTGCGTTGTTGCGTCCGCAAGTGCTGGGGCATCGGGATTGGCATCCGCGAGGTTCCTGATACGCTGCGGCAGGGTGCGGGGTTCAGCCGTCGGTGCATACGGGATTGTGGGAGCGGAAAAACCGTTTCCCACCTGCGCTAACGGCAGTCCATCGGCGGTGGGGAATGTGCGCAGCAGTGTCGTGATCGCCGAGGCGATCGCACTGGCGGCCGCGGGTAACGTGCCCTCCATCAAATCCGCGCGGGCCTCCACTTTCACCCGGAACACCCCGTCTACCAGGGCGGGAACGATGGTGAGGGGGTAGTGCGTCGAATCGTTGGTAGCCAGCGGAGTGACCTTAAACCCGGAATTGTCGTCCGTTGTCGCGGCACCCAGGGGAGTGTTCTGGAACACAACCAGGGTGTCGAACAGGTCGCGGGTGCCCGCCGCACGTTGAATGTCGGACAGGCCGATGTGCTCGTGAGGGCGGGTGGCCACCAGGGTGTCGCGAAGCGCCTGCACCTGCGTGGCGGCATCCTCGCGGGGGCTCAGCGTGGCGCGGGCGGGAACGGTGTTGATGAACAGGCCAATCATGGATTCCGCACCCGGCAGATCCGCCGGACGGCCCGACACCACCGTGCCCGTGAATACCTCATCGCGATCCGTCAGTGTTCCCAACACCATCATCCACGCGAACAACACTGCGTTACTCACCGTTACGTTGTGCTTCCTGCACCATGCCTGCAGCTGCTCGGTCTGTTCGCGGTCAAGTTGCGCCTCAAACACCACCGGCGGCAACCCAGGGGAACTGGGGGCCTGAGGAGCGACAAGGCAAGGTGATGGCTGCTCGCCCAGCGCGGTGCGCCACACCTGCAGGCTTTCTTCCTTGGATTTTTGCTGCAGCCAGGCAATATACTTCCGGTAGTCTGGAGGTGGGGGCAAGAGTTCCGCGTGTCCACCGTGCCGGTACAGGTTAATCAGCTCGGCGAAAAACAACGGCGCGGACCAGCCGTCAATCAGAATGTGGTGCGCCGTGAGCACCAGGTGGTGGCAGTGGGAATTCCAGCGAAGCAGCCTCAGCCGCAATGGGGCAGGGCGGGACAGATCGAACGGCTCGCTGAAGTCGGACGCGGCAAACTCCGCAGCCTGAGCGTCGCGGGTATCCGTATCGGTGGCAGCATCTGGCGCGCTGGTGGCGGTCATCGGCACCACCTCCCAGTCGAGCTTCGCCGAGGCGGGCACCACCTGCACCGGGTGTTCCACGTTCTTGTCATAAAACGCAACACGCAGGTTGGGGTAGCGCACCAGCATCGCATCCGCGCAGCGCGCCAGCAGGGCCTCATCAAGGTTGCCGTCAATGCGGAACACGAACTGCACGTGGTACGGGTCCGCACCGGAACTCAGGCGGTGCAGGGCCAACAGCCCCTCCTGCAGCGGTGTTGCCGCGAGAACATCAACAACTGCTTTACTCACTGTCATCTCCAAATGCTCCCAGCACGCGGGACAAATCATCACCGGATAGGCCGGACAGGTCACCCATGGCGTGATCCTCCGATGCTGTCTCCACTGTGGTGTCGGATTGCCGCGGCCTGGAATCCGCGATGGCACCCAGTTCGTGGATGGTGGGTGCCACCAACACGTCCTGGATGGTGATGGGAAGTCCCTGCTCAGCGGCCCGTGCCGCCAACCTGATGGCGGTGATGGAATCACCACCCAGGGAAATGAACCCTTGGTTACGCCCAGGCAGCTCATCGCTGCCCAGAAGCTCGGCAACAATACCGGCGAGCAGTTTCTCCGTCTCCGTTTCGGGCTCCTGCCATTCCTCCGGTTCCGGGTCGGGAAGTGCCGCGACGTTGACTTTTCCGTTGTCCGTAAGTGGCATGTCCGGCAGGAATACCAGCTGCGCGGGCACTGAATAGTCGGGAAGGATACGCCGGAGTGCGAGCAGCAGGGTGCTCTCATCTGGGGCTGTACCTTCGGAGTTGTCCTCCAACACAACGTATCCCACCAGTGTTTTCGCCGTGCCGCGTTCCAGCACCTTGGCTGCCGCCTTGGCCACCTCGGGGAGAGAAAGCAGCGCGGAGACTACTTCGCCTATTTCCACGCGGTGTCCACGCAACTGTATTTGCTGGTCACGGCGTCCCCAATAGGTGAGCCGACCATCGGCGTGACGGCGAACCTGATCGCCGGTGCGGTACATGACCCGCCCGGTGCCCTGTGGATCCGCAACAAACGACGCCGCCGTGAGGTCCGCGCGGCCGACATATCCGAAGGCAATCTGTGAGCCGACCAGGTACAGGTCACCCAGCGCACCGTCGGCCACGGGCACCAGGTAATCATCCAGCACCCGAATCTCCACTCCTGGCAGCGGCAGGCCAATATCCACAGGGCCCGCATTCTGCTCACCTGCGGTGGCGAACACGGTGGCTTCGGTGGGGCCGTACAGGTTCCACACCTGGGCACCGGCATCGGCCACGGCAGTGGCTACGGTCTGTGGCAAGTCCTCGCCAGAAATGACGGCACGCACACCGCGAAGTTCGTCCGATGCGGCCTCAGCAATGAGGGACCACAGGCCGGGGGTTGCTTCGCAGCAGGTCACGCCATGCTCGGCCATGAGCGTCACGATGGCGCGTGGGTCACGGTACTGCAGGTCGTTGGCGATGATCAGCCGCGCACCCGCAGCCATCGGCGCCAGATACTCCCAACCGGTGACGTCGAAGCAGAAGGGCGACAGCGCCAGCAGTACATCCGTATCCGCAAGCGGCACGGAGTCGTTGGTGGCAGCAAGCAGTGCCTCCAGGTTTGCGCGAGAGACCAGCACGCCCTTTGGCGTTCCCGTGGACCCGGAGGTGAACAGGACGTAGGCAGGGGCATCGGCCGGAATGCTCTCCGCCGCTGGAAGGTCAACCTCGGGTGCTTCGCCGATTATCGACGCCGCGTCATCACCGATAGACACCAGCGTCACCGAATCCGGAACCTCAAGACCTGCCGTGTTGCTGCATAGAGCAACACGAACACCGCATTGTGCGAACTGCGCGGCAAGCCGCTCCGCGGGAGTGTCGGGAAGAATCGGTGCGTACGCGGCACCCGTGCGCAGCACCGCCAGCTGTGCGACCAGCTGGCCTACGGTGCGTTGGCACAGAATGCTCACCACGTCGCCGGGTTTCACGCCGTGGGCGACCAGCAGGCGAGCAACGGCGGTGACGCGCTGTTCAAGCTGCTCGGCGGACAGCCACGAGCCGTCGGCTGCCAGCACGCTGCCCACAGTAGGAACGCCTCGAACCAGCTGTCGGATTGCCTCGGTAGGCTGGGCAGCGGTGCCGTGCGTGGTGCGCAGGTGCGCGCGTTCGTCGTCAAGCAACACCGGCAGGTCGTGCAGCCTGGTGTCCGGCGTGGCGGCAGCGGTCAACAGCACGCGTTTGATGCGACGGGCGATGCGGGCGATGGTGGCCTCGTCAAACAGCGCCGAATCGAACTCGATAGCGAGCTGCGCGGGCAGGTCGGCGGACGGGTCGTCGGAACCCAAGAACACGTCCACGTTCATGTCAAAGCGGGACACCTCGGGATTATCCGGCAGAATCGTCGCCGTCACACCGTCAGGGGCCGGGAATGCGGACGGCAGGTTCTGCAGGCCAATACCCACCGTTGCCAGTGGATGATGAGCCTTCGACCCGCCCGCAGCGAGCTCCCGAACCAACACGTCAAACGGCATACTGCCGTGCTCAGCGGCCTGCAGGTTCGTGGTCCGAATGCGGTCCACCAGCTCCCGGAAATCCGGGTTGCCGGCAAGCGATGTCCGCAAAACCAGCAGGTTGACAAAACAACCCACCGCAGCCTCATCCATGCCACCATGGCGGCCCGACACCGGCGTGGCCAGCGCAATATCCTCACCACAACCCAGCCGCGACAACACCGCAGCCACGGCGGCATGCACGACCATAAACGGCGTGGCATCCAGAGTGCGGGCCGCCTCGTACACGGCCTGCACCTCCGCATCGCTCAGCGCATAGGACGCCAACATGCCCTTCGTCGCGCCTTCCGGGTTGCGCGGGCGATCCAGGGGAAGCGGCAAGGGGCAGGGCACGTCAGCCAGTTGCTCCTGCCAGTACTCCCGGTCGCGTGCTTCCTGGCCAGAGCTTTCCCACGCGTCCTGCCAGGTGGCGATGATGCCAGTGGGTGACGGCGCGGGTTCCACAACTGTAGTGTCTGCGGCCTCCTCGGCATGAGTCCATGCCGCCTCCAAATCAGCCATGAGCAGCGGCAACGACCAGCCGTCGCAGGCTGAATGGTGAATCACCAGCGATAACAGCACGCTATCCCCATCAGGGCAGACCGCCGCCCGAATAGGCACATCTTGGTCGAGACGGAACGGGGTGGCGCGATGCCGCAGCAGCTCCGCCTCATCCGCCAGTACCGTGATGGTCAGGCGATGGGCCGCTTCGTCGGCGGGAAGTACCACCTGCTGTGGGCCGTCAACATCCCCAGACAACAGCGTGCGTAGCGACTCATGCCGCCGCACCAGGCGCTCCACACCACGCTGAACATGCCCAGCCATGGTGCGAGCATCCAGGGAGTCAGCATCGCCCTGCCCTTCCGGTGTCAGCCGGACCATGAGCGGCAAATGGTAGGTGATGTCGCCCGGATTCACCTTCGCCAACGCCCAGAACCTGCGCTGCGCAGGTGTGGCCGGCGCGGGGACACCCGGCGTCGGCGTGTGCTGCGTGTAATGCTCGGCAAACTCCTCGGGAGTAAAACCGGTGTCTGTGTCACCGGCGGCCACCGCCTCCGCAATGGCGCGCGGGGTGCGGTGCTCCAGAATCGTACGCAGCGACACAGGGGTGCCCAGGGCGGAACTCAGCCGACCGCTCAGCCGCGTGCCGGACAGGCTCTGCCCGCCCAAAGCCAAGAAGTCATCGTCGGGATGAACGCGGGTGGGTTCGCTGTTCTGCTCGGCCAGCACATCCGCCATGATTGACGCCACCAAATCCACGCTTGTCGACGCCCCGACGCTCACCACACCGGCGGCCACTCCAGGCGTGGCGGTGCTGTTTGCCTCCTGGCCAGACGGTGCGCCGTCGCGGAACCAGGAGTGCAGCATCCGAATATCAGTCTTGCCGTTAGCTGTCACTGGTAGTTCTGGCACCACCAGCACCCGTTCCGGCACAAGAGCGTTATTCCCGGCGGGATCGCCGCCGCCAACCAGCTGGGCATACTGCTCACGCACATCATCAGCAATAACAGCATCGGGGGCGTCTGCACCGGCAACCACGGCCAGGCACAACACGCCATCCACCTCACACGCCGCAGCCTCCGCAACACCGGCAACAGCCTGGGCGATGGCAACAACCTCGGCGGGGGCGATACGAACACCCCTAACCTTCATCTGATCATCGGCGCGCCCACGATACTCAAAAGAACCATCCGGGTTCTTCACCACCACGTCACCCGTGCGGTGACACCGCGGCACCGCACCAATCCCGGCGGGGAACCGCTCGGCGGTGAGTTCTGGGTCATCAAGGTACCCGTCAGCTAGCGCCCCAGCGATGTACAACTCACCAGGTTCACCATCAGGGACGGGCTGCAACTGCTCATCCAGCACCAACGCCTGGACATGCGGCAACGGGGCACCCAAGGACGGTGCTGCGAGTGCCGCGGAATCCGCCGACAGGTTGCCAGTGGCCAGCACCACATGCGTTTCCGTGGGGCCGTACTGGTTATACAGTGCCGGGCCATCAGGGGAGGAACACCAGGCACGCAGATCCGCGCTGGGCTGCAAAGCCTCCCCGGCCTGGACCAAAACACTCACGCTTGGCTTTCCGCTGCGGGCGTACTCGCGGGCGAGCGCGTTCAACACCACGTTCGTGGCAAACAGCACATCAACACCCTGGGAATCCAGGAAGCGTGCCAGCGCAGACATGTCCTGACGCTGCTCCTCGGCAACCACCACAAGGGCATGTCGTCCAGCCACGGCGGTAAGAAGCTCCTGCATGGATACGTCAAACTGGTCCGGCGCATAGTGCGCCAGCGTCGCACCCGACGGGATGATTCCGGTGGCGGTCTGCCAGTGGATCAAGTCCTCCATCACCTGCCACGGCACCACCACGCCTTTGGGGACACCAGTGGTTCCCGAGGTGTGAATGATGTACGCGGCGTCGTCACGCGTCAACCGCCTGGTGCGGTCGGCGGGCGTGAAGCGTCGGGAAGCAGAGTCGGTGGCGGCTAGCTCCGCAAGCAGCGCGGAATCAACGACCACAGTGGGGTTCGCGCGGCCCACAATCGCGGCGGCGCGTGCCGTCATGGTGCCGGTGGAATCCACCTCAATGGGCATGGTTGCGGCACCGACCAGCCAGACGGCAAGGGTGGCGCACACCTGCTCCACCCCACGGGGTAGGGCAACAGCAACCGTATCGCCGGGGCCGACACCACGGTCCCGAAGCGCCCACGCATAGGTGTTGATGATGTCATCGGTGTCGGCGGCGGATAGGCGCTGAGTAGCGGACACCATCGGTAAGCCAGCGACCTGGTCCGCTAGCAACGGCAGGCCGGCAATACTGCGAAGGTGCCGTTCCAGACGCGCAACAAGATCGTCCGCAGTTGCCCCGCCAACAAGCTCCACACCGTCAGCCACGGCAATGCGCAACGACACCTGCCGATCCGCACTATGCGCCACCACCATCACCGGGTAGTGCGTCCCATCCTGGAACGACAAGTCCGACACAGTCACCCCATCCAGCGGGGCCAGCAATGCAGCCTGGTCAAGGGGATAATTTTCCACCACCATGAGGGAATCAAACAGGTCGCCAGGTACATCGGCGCCGCTGGTATCGCCATGTTCCACCAGCCGTTGCGCATCCGCCAGTGACGGCGGGTTTTCCGCACCGAGCAGTAACAACTGCGAGGCGGAACGCGCCGCATACAGAGGGGAGTCGGCGGTGACAGCGACGGGAATGGTGGTGGCGTATAGACCCACAGCCTCCTGCGCGCCGGGGGCGTCCAATGGCCTGCCGGACACCACGGAACCGAAGGTCACGCGTGTTTGACCGGTGAGTTCGGACAGCACGCGCGCCCAGGCGCCGTGAATCAGCGCCGCAACGGTCACATGTTCGCGCTGCGCCGTGGTGGTCAGAGCCTCCGAGGTTATTGCATCAAAAGTCAACCTCAATTCTGTTCGGGTACCCTGATCGCGTCCGCCGGCGGCAAGCATAGTTGGCTGCGCAGCACGCAGGGGTTTCCGCCATGCCGACAGTGGACTCGTGGACTGCCGCACCGCCAACAGCGAGGGCAGGGGATCAACCACAACCAGATCCTGATCCGGGTCCATCAGAGTGAAGAAGTCCCTGATCAGCAGCGGAGCCGACCAGCCGTCGGCCACGATGTGGTGGAACACCACGTCAACGATGTGACGTTGCGGAGCATCAGCGTGGGCAGTGTCCACCTGCTTCATACGCAACCGGGTCAACGGGCCAGCCGTCACATCGAACGGGCGCAGCATATCGGCCTCGGTAAACGCCTCATCGTAGCGGGCGTCCAACTCCAACGCGGGATCAACAGTGGCCACAACCGACCCATCGGCATTCCGGGTGAAATACGCCCGCAGAATCGGGTGACGGTCCGCCAACCGCGACCACGCCTGCAACACACGCTCAGAATCCAGCGCGCCATCCAGCGTGAACGTCATTCTGGTCAGATACGCAGCAACTCCCGGGTCACCCTGCTCCTCCAGGTAGAACATGCCTTCCTGCGTGGGGGTCACCGGCAGGGTATAGGTTTGTGCACGCGTATCAACGCCGCGTGCATCCCCACCCTGTGCACCAACCTGACGTTCCAGTGCGGCCAGGAATTCCTCGCGCAGCTGCCGTGCAGTCTCCTCAGAAACCAACCGCGTGCCGCGAATAAACGTCACCTGGATTGCCTGTTCGGCAGTGACTACCGAAGTCACTGACAGGGGATTACGCAGGGGAACATCGTCGCCGACAACCGTATCCAAGGCCGGTAGTTCAGGAACCGGCGACGGCACGAACCCCACCGGGGATGAATCCTCGCCCGTGGTGAACATGCCACCCAAATGATTAAACAAAATATCCGAGCGTTCACCAGCAGCAACGCCGCGCTGCGCTGGGGGCAATTCGCGGAGGGAATCACCGTCATCAACCACGGTGAACACCTGCGTCCACCAGCCCACAGAGCGGGGGTCAATGACGTCATCGCGCCCATGGTCCTCCACATCAAGGGTGACTAGGTGTGGTCCCCACGGATCGGTGGCCCGGACCGCCTGCGCCAGTGCGGACATCAGGGCGTCCCGTAGCGTGCCGCCGTGGCCGTGACGCTCGATGAGCTCGTCCGCCACGGCTCCTGCCACAGTAAACGTATCCACCGCGGCCGTTGCGGCGACGTCGTCAGGGCTCACCTCGCCCGCAGCGATACGTGCCCGCAGTTCGGGCTGGGGTGGGGCGTCGGTTCCGCGTACCATCAGGGAACCTGCGCGTGGCGACGTCCCCTCCGGCTCCGGCAGTTCACGACCACTCATCGTGGCAATGACCATCTGCCGCATATCGCCAATGATCTGCATCCAGCTTGCCGCATCCACCGCCATATGGTGCGCGACCAGCAGCAACATCGGTCCTGAGTCCGTGGATACTTCCGCGCCAGCAAGGAGCACCCCGGCGCGCACATCAAGATTCTCGGCTAGGCGGTGACGTAGCTGCGCCAAATCCTCAGTGGCCGTGTCCCCTGTGAGTGTGGTGGTCTCGGTATCGAAGTACGACTGGCCCTCGGCCAGGGTTTCACACTCGCCGGTGTCGGTGACGCGGGTGCGGAATGCGGGGTGCCGGGCCACCAGGGCGTCGACAAGCGCCGAGCCGTGTCCGCTGACGGGTTCGAGCATGGTGAGCAACATGCTTTGTGCGAAAACACTGTCGGGGGCGTCGGCGAGGTGTTCGGCGGCGACGCGGATGGGGGCGAAGGTTCCCAGGTCGGAGGGTGGTTCGATGGGTGCGACGGGCTCTGCCTCAGCGTCGTCGGTACCGCTAGTGCCATCGGCTGGGGTGAGGGCGCGGGCGAGGTCGCCGAGTGTGCGGGCGTCGAAAATGTCGCGGGCAGCGGTGACCCAGCCGCGGTCCTTGAGCTTTGCGATGAGCTGTAGGGCCAGGATGCTGTCGCCGCCGAGTTCCAAGAAGTCATCGTCTTCGCGGATGCTTCGGGGATCGGTGTCCAGCAGGATGGCCACTTCCTCGGCAAGCGCCTGGAACTGCGGCGATACCGGCGCGGCGGGCTCCGCTGCAGGTTCCGCATGGGGTGCTTGTTCGGTGCTAGGAGCCTCGTCGGGTGCCTTGGACAGGGCGTCCAGCACCATCAACAGGGTGGTGGCGCGGTCGGCCTTGCCGTTGGGTGTGACCGGCAGGCCGGGGACCTGCACAATGCGCTGCGGAACGAGGTGCCTAGGCAGCTGGGATGCCAGCTGGTGGCGAATGTCGGCGAGGCTTGCTGCGGACAAGGTTCCCTCGGTGGGCACGACAGCGGCGGCGAGAATGTCGCGATCGCTGCCAATCCGCGAACCTGGGACGTGAACCACGCGGGCGCCGTCAACGCGGGAGTCGGCACGCAGCGCGGTTTCAATTTCCGCAGGCTCGATGCGCAGCCCACGGATTTTCATCTGATCGTCCACGCGGCCGAGGCACAGGAACTGGCCGTCGGGCCGGAGTACCGCCAGGTCGCCGGTGCGGTACATGCGCGAGCCGGGTGGAAGCCCCAGGTGATCGGGGGCCGCGACAAACACGGAAGCGGTAGTGCCCGGCATGGCCGGGTATCCCACGGCGAGTTTGTCGCCCGCCAGCCACAATTCGCCCACCATACCGATGGGGGTGGGTTGCAGGGCGCTGTCCAGCACCACGGCCGTGACATGCGGGTCGGCCACGCCGATGGGGATCGCGCTGCTGGTGGGGTCGGGTGTGATGAAGCCGTGGATGGCGTTGACGGTGACTTCCGTCGGACCGTAGAGGTTGATCAGGCGATGCCGCGCGCACCACCGTTCCGCCAAATCGGCGGGCAGTGGCTCGGCACCGGAGAAGACCTGCACGTCTTCGGAAATGGAGCTGGGGTCGCCGAGGAATCCCAGCACGGTGGGGGTGGAGGCGAAGTGCGTGGCACGGTGCCTGCGCACGGCCTCCGCGAGGGGAGGACCAACGCGTTCCATGTCGTGGGCGACATACAAATGCCCGCCGGTACAGAACGTGGCAATGACCTCCAGCAATCCCACGTCAAAGGACATGGGTGCAATGGACACCAAGCGCGGGCGGAAGGCCGCGTTGTTCGGGTCGGTGCTGCTGGTGGCACTCAACAGGTCGAAGATCAGCCCGGTCAGGCCGGACATGGCGCGCTGATCCACCAGCACGCCTTTCGGGCGTCCCGTTGTCCCAGAGGTGAACACCATGTAGGCGGGATAGTTCGGGTTGCGCTGGGGGGTGGGAGCAGCAAGTTCCTGCGATATGCCCAGGGTGTCCTGGGAGTCCGGTAGCACAGGCGGATGACCTGCGGGGAGTTTATCGGGGTCGCTGGAGATGATCAGTGACACATTCGCGTCGGCCAGGATTGCCGCAAGACGGTCGGCCGGGTCGTCCGGCCTGAGCACGGTAAACGCCGCCCCGGAGGCCATGACACCCAGGATGGTGAGCACTTCGTCGAAGCGGGTGGGTTGGTGGATGGCCACCATGCGACCAGCGGTTACACCGTCGTACGCCGCGCTGATCCGCGCCGCAAGCCCACGCATGTGTTGCTGCACTTCCGCACCCGTCAGGGTCACACCCACGGTGGAGAGCATGGGCTCGTCCTGGTGTTCCGTCAGCTGGCGGTCGATCAGCTCGGGGATGGTCATATCCCGCAGGTCTGGCTGGGTATCGGCCTGCGTATCGACGCCTCGTCCACCCGCTGTTTCCGGTTCGGTGCTGCGGGACCCAGGACTGAGCGCAATAGCGCCCAGGGTGGTGGAGGTGTCTGACTGTCCTTGCGGGGCGGCGTGGGCCTGCGCGACACCCATGATGGTGTGTTGGAGTGCTTCCACGAAGGCGTCCGCGCCACGCTGCTCGAAGTAGTCGCCGGAAAAGAGCACGTCAATGCGGTGCGTGGTGGTGCCATCTACCTCTGGAAGTTCCGTGTGCACGATGGTGACCGGGAATTTCGGTAGCGGCGGCACCACGGGTAGGAGTTCACTGCTCCAGTCGGCGGTGGCGGGGACCTGCGGCGCTCCGACGCGGTGGTCCACAATCACCTGGAATGGCGCGGTGCCGGACAGCTCCTCAATGGGGATGCTGGAATGCTCCGCCACGTCCAAAACTTCGTGGTGAACCGCTTCAATCAGCTTCCTTGTGTCAAGGTCATGGCTGAAGGACACTGCGGCATCCCCGGCGTGATCAACGGTGACCGGCAGGGTGTTGCCCAGGTACCCCACGACGTCGAGTAGCTCCGGGTGATGCCGGCCAGACACGGGAATACCCACGGCGGGGTCGGCCCCGGCGCGCTCAAGGAACAACAGCACGGCGGCTTTGACCACGTCACCAGCGGTGGCTTTGAGCGTGGGGTCGGGGCTTGCGGCGGCTATCGCGGGGATGGTGACGGTGCGGTGAATGGCCGGGCCACGCCCACCCAAGGCTGTTCCTGCCGCTCCGGCGCTGACGGCGGCCGCCCGGGAGAACGGCAGGGGAGCGGGCGCGCCGGGTGCGGTCTCGCGTTGGCGATGCGACCAAAAGTCCACGTCAGCGGGGTTTGTTGTGCTGGCGATGGCATGAATGCGGTGGAAGCTCGGTCCGTTGTGTGTGTTGAGGGCATCGGCGTTGTCGTAGGCGCGCGCCAGGTCTGTGAAGAAGGGTTGGAGGCTCCACTCGTCAAAAAACGCATGGTGGAACAGCAGGGCCAGCACGGTTGACGCGGTGTCCTTGTTGTTGCCTTGTTCAGCAACCTGCACAACGTATGCCTGTAGCGGCTGGTCGCTGGTGGCGGGGAAGGGGGTGCGCACAAGCTCGTCAAGGAATGTGGCGAGGCTACCTGGGGTGGTCGTGCGCTGATGTACAGCAATAGGCTGTGCCAGCGCTTCTTCTGGGGATAGCAGCGTGGCATTGATGATTCCGGCGTCGTCAATGCTCAGCCTGCTGCGCAGCACTGGGTGTGCGGCAACAACTGAGGTCAGGGCCGCGGATAAACGGTCGGTGTCGATGGTGCCGGTGACGGTGGCGAACAGCGGAATGGTGTACAAACCATTCTCGCCGTCTAGTTGCTCGGCAAGAATGACGCGGCGCTGCCCAGCGAGCACTTCGATAGGGCCATCCTCGGAGTCGGCGTCCTGCGACGACTCAGGTTGTTCAGTTATGTCCGTGGCATCGGCATCACGCAGATTCGCGCATGCCTCAGCCAGTGCCGCGAGGGTGGGTTCTTCAATGACGGCGCGCACGGGAACATGCACCCCGAGTGCGGTGCTGAGCGTGAGTGCCAGTCGGTGCGCAAGGAGCGAATGCCCGCCAAGGGCTCGGAAATCAGCGTCGATGGAGGGCGTGCTATCAAGCTCCAGCACGTCCTGAACGGCCTGCACAACGGCGTGTTCCTCTGGAGTGTCTGCCGCACGATGCTGGTGGTTGCCGGTATCCTCTGGCAGCGGCAGGCGCGCGCGGTCAATTTTGCCGGTGGGGGTGCGCGGAAACTCATCCACCACGACGATTGCGTTGGGGCGGGCGGCGCTTGGCAAGGCATCGGCCACAGCGGCCTGTATTGCCGCCACGCTATCGTCCTGAGCGTCGGCGAGCACCACATAACCAACGATTGTCGGGGTTTCCGCCGTGGTGTCCACCCGCACCGCCGCTGCTGTCACGCCCGGTGCCGCTGCCAGCGCGGCCTCTATCTCACCGCGTTCGATACGTAGGCCATGCAGCGACAACTGTTCGTCGGCGCGGCCAAGGTACATGAGGTCACGCGTATCGACGTCCCGTGCCACCAGGTCACCCGTCCGGTATCGGCGCTGCCCACCCGGCGCGGCCACGAAGGTGAGTGCGGTCAGCGCTGGGTCGCCAAGGTACCCATAGCCTAGGTGTGGTCCAGAGAGATACAGTTCGCCGAGTGCACCATCAGGAGTGGCGGTGAGGGCCGCCCCGAGAATGTCTCCGCCGACGCTGGGCAGAGTGGTGCCCAAAGGCGGTGTGCCATCGCCGGTGACGTGGTGCGATGTGGCCACGATGGCGGCTTCACTGGGGCCGTACAGGTTGAACACGTCCGCACCGGCGGCACGCAGCGTGGTCACCAGGGTGTGGGGAAGCGCCTCCCCACCAGCGCAGGCGCGGATTCCCCGCACCGCCTGCGGATCCTGGTGCACGATTTCCGCCCACAGCGACGGGGTGGCCTCCATGACGGTGGGACGTACTCGGTGCAGCAGCGCGCAGGCTGCGTCAATGTCAATGGAGAAATCGGCGGGTGCCACGTGCACCGTTGCCCCAGCGAGGAGGGGAAGCAGGTTTTCCACAATGGAGATGTCAAAGCCGAGTGTGGAGGCCGCCAGGTAGGTGTCATCCGCCGTGAGCTGGAGGGTGTCCTGCATGGATCCCAGCACAGCATCCAGGCCGGAACGGGGAATCACAATGCCCTTCGGGGTGCCTGTGGTCCCGGAGGTGAATACCAGGTAGGCGGGATGCGCCTGCGACCAGTCAGGTGCTTGGGGTGCATCGACAGGGCTGGCGAGGGCTGTGGCCACGTCGGAATCGTCAATGATCAGCGCGGGATTGGCCGCGTCCAGGATCATGCGGGAACGCTCCGCCGGGTGGTTCGGGTCAATCGCCACAAAAGGTGTTCCCGCCCGCAGCGCCGCAAGCAGGGCGACAGGAATACCGACTCCGCGAGACAGCCGCAACGCCACCACATCACCGGGCTGTGCCCCCTGTGCGGTGATGTGCTTGGCAAGGGTGGCCGCCGACGCGTTGAGTTGGGCGTACGTGAGGGTGGTGGTCCCATCCTCCACGGCCACAGCATCAGGGGTGGCTGCTGCATGCGATGCCACGGCGCGCACCACATCCTGCGCAGTGGTGGCTACCTCAGGCAGGTCTGGTACTTCCGTGCTCTGAGCTGGGTGGATAGCCGCATCCCGCCATTCCTCAAGCACACGCTGTGCTGTTGTCGGGCGCAGGGCCGCGTGTCGGAATTCCAGCGTCAGTTGGGCATCCTGTTCAGATTCCTCCAAGGACAGCACCGCATCAAACGGTGCTGCACCGGAATGCACAAACACGCCCACTGACGGCTCGCCGTCAATAACAAGGTCGCGGGTTCCCGCACGATGCGTCACCACCACGTCCACAAGCGGCGACCTTCCCGGAATGTGCGGCAATCCCGCAGCCCGGATCACATCGTCCAGGCCAGCGCAACGATCCGCGCTGGCGGCCCGCACGGCGGCAGCAACATCAGAGAGGGGCGACCCTACCGGGATCGGACACGGCACCACGGATACGCGGTCGCCATCCGATTCGGCGGCGTCTGCACCCAGGGCGTCGCGCACATCCGTCGGGGTTCCCACCACCACCGTGGCATCGTGTGCAGCGCCGGCGCGCCGGGCGATGACGTGTGCCGCGGCGTCGATAAGCACCGATAGGACGGTGGTGTTGTCTGCCTTGGCACGGTCCTGAACAGCCTGAACCCAGTCCTGGGGTACCGGCAGGGTAATCCTGTCAGCAGTGTTGTCGGCGGTGGTGGTGCGCTCAGCGGCGAAGGGGTCAGGCTGCGGCGTGGCTTCACCGTCCACGTTGTGGGTTGCGGGGCGCACGGCGGCGAGTCGGCGTTCGGTCGCCGAGGCTACCTGGGCCGTCGTGGCGTCGCTACGCGGGGGCGTGGGTTGGGCGGACAGCACACCCGGGGAGGCAATCTCGGCATTGATGTCGCGCAGTAGCAGCACCCACGTGTGCTCATCAGCGGCAACGTGATGGGTGCTCACAACCAGCACTGTGCCGTCGGGAGTGTGAAGGAAACGTGCGCGAAGCGGTGGTTCGGACGTGGGATCGATGGGGGTGGCGGCAAGCGCATCCACCTCCGTGGGTTCTACGGACTCGGAGGAGGGGGTGAGCACGGTGTCTGCGGTAAGGACGGTGCGTTGCAGCCCGCCGGTGTCGTCGGCAGAGACCGTAGTCCTGAGGTCCGGCCGGTGCTGCGCCACAGCAATGATGGCATCGCGTATCCGAGACTGGGTTGCGGCATCCTCAGGAACGGGAAACGCCCAGGTCAGCATGCCTGCCGCCCCGGCGTTTGCAATGAGCCTGCCTAAAATGCGCTGGTCGGTGACAGTGCCGGAATCACCCACCTGAGTATTGGCAGCCTGATCCGCCGACTCCTGTTTAAACCCTTCCGCGCGGAGCCGCGCCCGCAGCAGCTCCCGACGACGATCCGACCGATCCGATACTGCATCACTCATATTGTGCCCTCGCTGATATAACTGCTGATAAAACTGTTGGTGCCGAGCTCAGCAACGCGGCGCATTTATGCGGAAACGTCAACTGTGCGACCTCGCCACCCATGGTGTGTTTCGCCGCTCCCCGTGCGGCATTGTTCAAAAGGTTTGGTTCCCCCAAGGCATGGGAAAACAGCGTTTTATCCCCCAGCAGCGCCGCCACCCCAAACAGCGTCACGAGGTCACGGCCCATGCCTTTGCCCACCCGCGACGTATCGGCAACACCGATGTGAATGCCCACCGTACGTGGGTCGGTGGGTCGCGACGCCCCGATGCTCATGTGCGCGGGGCGGTACACCTCAATGTAACCAATGGGGGCACCTTCCGCGCTCAAAATATAGGGCTGGGTGAACGGCTGGCTGTTCAGCAGGTCCAGCTCCTCCTCCCAGCGTTCCACGGACCACGGCTGCCGGAACGTGTACAGCAACTCTGACTGCATCCACCCCGCGATGCGCTCCGCATCGGCTGGGCCGTGGGCTTCACGAAGCTCACAGCCCTCAAACTCCACAGCACCCGCCATCTTCCCTGGAAGATCAAGCCCATCCAGAGACAGCTCCGGCATGTCATCCTTCGGGCCACCAAAACCGGCGGCGGCCAGCCACGTTGTACCTGTCGGGCCGCTATGGTTCAGCGTGTCCCGGCCCCGCAACGTGGGGAAAAAGAAGGAATCGGCCTCCAGCCACGCGCCCGGCGTGTGGCCCTCCACCGAACCATCGGCGGGCTCAGCAGGGGTGCTTGCTGCGGGAGCATCGTCGGAAGCGTTGTCGGTGGTGCTCAACACATCAACAAGCGCCTCGTGGGCGTGCCCAACGGCCTCCAGATCGAGGTCATCAGGGGTGTCTCGGCCAGCCCTGAATGCCGCGACACGCTGCAATAACGCCAACAATTCCGCCGGATCAGACACCGGCACCTGCCGACCTGGCTGGTCAGCAGGATCCACCAGGCTCACCTCATCCACCGTGGGCAGCCCCACCTGCGGCATCGACCACTGGAAAGACAGCGCCGCAGCATCCCGCTGGTCAGCGGCCACAAACAACGGTGGGGTCACCACGCGTGTCGACGTCCCCCGCTCCACCGGTGGCAGCACATGCGTCTCCGCCGCCCACAAACGCACAATATTCGCATTATCCTCGGCAGACATTCACAGACCTTCGTTGTCGAGCTCATACACAATCGCCGCAGTCCGGTCAAACAACCCCGGCTCGGCCTCTACCTCGCGTAACGACGCCGCGACACTCCGCGGCGTCCTTGACTCGAACAACAACACCGCCGGGAGGCTCGGATCGTCCAGCACATCACGCAGCACAGAGGCGGCCTTGGTGGTCAGAACCGAATCCCCGCCCACCTGAATGAAATCATCATCCAGGCCAATGACAGACTCGGGAACGCCAATGACCTCGGCAAACACGCCTGCCACCAGGTGCTCCAACGTGCCTGGAGTGGGTGGCTCCGACGCGGACTGCTGCACCGTGTCGCGCCGGGCAGTGTCGATGAGCTGGGCACAGTACTCCCGGTCTGACTTGCCATTCTTGTTCACCGGAATGGCCTCTACGATCACCATGAGGTCGGGAATCATGTAGGGCGGCAGGGTCTCGGCGAGGAACGCCCGTACCTGCTCTTCCAGGTCCGGCGCATGGTTGCTGCCAGCGGCGATGACGGCACCCAAATGGGCGGAACCATCCCGGGGACCACCAGCGGGGCGCGACACCACAGCCACGCAGCTGTGCACACCCGGGGCCTGGCGGAGCGCCGCCTCAACCTCGCCAATTTCGATACGATAGCCCCGGATTTTCACCTGGTCATCTCGGCGGCCCAGGAATTCAATGCATCCGCCGGGAAGGTAGCGCGCAAGATCGTTGGTGCGGTACCAGCGTGCCCCATCAATGGTGGGGAATTTACGGTCCGTCATTTCGGCATCGTGGCGGTAACCACGGGCAATGCCAGGTCCAGACACCAGGTATTCACCGGGCGCGAAGTCAGGTCTGATGCGTCCTGCATCATCAACGATGCGGGCACGCATGTTGGGCAGTGGGCTGCCAAAGGGCACCGATCCCCATATCGGATCGATGGCTTCTGGGTCCGTAACCTCGAAGAAGGTCGAGTGGATGGCGGTTTCGGTGGCGCCACCGAGTCCGGCGAAGCGGCAGTGTGGTGCGCGTTCCCTGAGGCGTCCGGGCAGGTCGAGAGTGACCCAGTCCCCGCCGAGGAGACACCAGCGCAGCTTGTCAAGCTGGGTTGTTGATGTTGAAGACAACAACATGTCAAGCAGCGGTGGGACGCAATACAGCTGGGTCACATGGTGCCGCGTCATTAAACCAATCCATGCTTCCGCATCGCGGCGTTCCTGCTCGGTGAGTGTCACCACGGCTCCGCCGACGTTCAACGGACCGAACATGTCATGCACGGACAGGTCGAATTCTAGGGAGGATAGGCCCAACGTGCGGTCGTCGGCAGTAAGGCCGACAATCTCGTTCACAGCGTTGATGGTGTTCATGACGGCACGATGCGTCAGCTCTACACCCTTGGGCTCCCCGGTGGAACCGGACGTGAACAGCACATACACCACATCGTCGGGGGATTGGGTGGTCGCCTGCGCCGCAGCATCCTCGGGGAGGTCGGTAGTCAGGGCGTCGTCAAGCAGAACACCGGTGACCCCCTCATCCGGGTCGGACAGCGCGTTCGTATCGTGCAGCACCACAGTAGCGTCGGCGCGCTCAAGGATGCGGCTCCGGCGCGTGGCGGGTTGGTCCGCACCCAGCGGCACCCACGCCGCACCCGCCGCCAACACGCCCAGCAGCGCGGTGAGTTGGTGTGGGCCTTTAGCGATGCGAACACCCACAATATCCCCAGGTGCTACGCCGTGTTTGCGTAACGACGTCGCGACGCGCAACGCATCATCCCGCAGCTCAGCGTAGGTACGCACACCGTCCTCACCCCACAGCACGGCCGGTCGGTCAGGATGTGTGTCAGCAAGGTCGAAGAAACGTCGGTGTAGCAGGGCGTCCTCAGGGAGCGGCGCTGTGGTTTCCGTATCGCGCCGAGCCTGATTCTGCTCTTCCGGAACGGCACTGGGGAACGGTGCTGATGCCCATTCCGCGTCCTGCACCAGCAGATCAACATTGGCGCGGTACGCCTCAAACATGGCGTCCACCACTCCCGGAAGGAACATTCCTTCGCGGACATCCCAGTTGGCCAGGAAACCACCATCCAGTTCCGTGACCTGCGCATCAAGGAGAACCTGCGGGCCTTCCGAGAGGATCCACACTGGATCGCCAAACACCGAGCGCACCCGAGCAGAGAACAATTCCCCCAAACCCACCGCCGAGGTGTACACAATCGGGGCGATCACCTGACTGCCGCGACTACGGCTCATATCGCGCAAAATATCAAGCGCCGACCAGTCCGAATGCCGCATGCTGCCGTGCATACTTTCCGAGACGGCACGGATGCGATCCAGCACCGTCTGCTCCTGGGAGACATCCACGGTCACCAGCACTGAGGAACTGAAATCTCCGACCACACGGTCAATATCGGGGAGGATCTGCTGCCGGTGGAACAGCGGCACGTTCAACAGGAAACGCGATTCGGTGGTGAAAGAACCAATGGCCTCTGCAAAAGCAGTGGCCAGGCAGGCCGCGGGAGTCACACCGTTATCCTGCGCATGGTGCTCAAGCGCGGCGCGCTGCCGCTCATCCAGGAACAAATGCCGACGCTGCGGGCGCACTGAATGTGCGGGCACACCGGTATAGGTGGGGAGCTTAGGAGGATCCGGCAGAGTTGCCAATTGCTCCGCCCACCACTGTTGATCTCGTTCTCGGTTCTTCGGGGACGTGACCTCCGGGGCGTCAAGGTACTCGCGGAAACTGCTGCTAATGGGGGCAAGTTCTTCGCCGGTGAGCACGGCGGCGAGGTCATCCAGGACGATGCGGTAGCTCATGGCGTCGCCAGCCAGCATGTCAAAATCCACGTGCAGGCGTGCACGCCCACCGGGGAGGCGGGTGAGGCGAACATCAATCATCCGGCCCAGGTCAGCTGCCGCACGCTGGCCGCTCATCTCTGAGCGAATATCCTCCAGTGTCGCGGCGACGGTGGCATCGTTGGTGTCGCGTAGATCCAGCGAACTAAATATCGGGGTGTCAGGCTGTGCCTGCACTTTCTGCGTGCCGTCGTTCAGGATTTTCACCCTGAGCATGTCGTGCCGTGCGACCACAGTATCCAGTGCTGCCTGCAGGGTATCCGGTTCATGGTCGGGGCCGTCTAGTTCCACGTAGAGGTGCGCCGACACCCCGCCCAGCTTGTCGGTGTCATAGCCGCCCGCCCAATAGGCGTGTTGCAGCGGAGCCAACCGGAATGGGGAGGCATCGTCGCTGGTGTCGCTGGCGGTGCTGGGCGTCGTTACGCTTGGGTCTTGGGTGCTGGGTGTGTGGCTGTTTAGCAGCTCAGCCCAGGCTGCGGGTTCTGGCTTTTCCAGGAAATCCGCGAAAGAAATGTCAAAGCCAGCTTTTCTGCACAACCCTGCGAACCGCATGATGCGCAGGGAGTCAAAGCCGACGGAAAAAAGATCAGAGTCTGGGCGGATGGAGGTGTTGGGGAGAAGGTTCTGTAGCTCTTCTATCACATCGTCCGCTGTGATGGGGGGTTGTGATGTATCAACAGCTGGACGATTGCTAATTCCCATGTCTCCATCCGATCAGTCAAAAGGTGGCAAGTGTGGGTTTGATCTGTTCGATACTCCACGGAACCGAGAGGACTGTCGGCACGCGGAACGACGTGACCGCCGCAGGATCCAGTTTGAGAACATGGTTTTCCCGTACCGCCGTGAGACCTGGCCACAGGGGAGATGACTCCATTGCAGACAGGTCCCCTGTCGAACCCATGATGATGATATCTGAATTCATCTTATCAATTGTTTCTAAGGACAGCCTACCCTGAACGCCGCCTTCGCCGCCACCCAGGCCGATGAGGGAGTCTGGAAGCTTCAAACCCATTTTCGTGAGCATCTGCACCGTAATATCGTTCGGGTCCGTCACGACCTGGATATTATCCGCGCCACCGAAGAAGGCAACCGCAAATGTCTTTCCTGCGGCGGCCGGGAATTCCTGGCTCACAGCCGACAGTTTCTGTTCCGTTGAGGCAACAATATTGTCTGCCTCACTTTCCTTCTTGAACAGCTGGCCAACAATCTTGGTTTGGTCCTGCCAGGAATCCAGCTTACCGTCAGCCAGTGCCGGGAGAGTGGGGGCAACATCCTGCAGCTTCTTATAAATTTCCTCGTTGGAGGCCAAAGCGCCGGCGAGAATCAGGTCGGGTTCCTGCTGCGCAATCTGTTCCAGCGGGACGTCGCTGGGGTTCATCAGCTTCAGCACATGGGTGCTGCCTTCAGGCTCAACCTGCAGCTTGCCTTCCTCCCACGGCATGACCGACTTGGGGAAACCAGCGTAACCGGCAATTGCGGCAGGAGACTCACCCAACGCCAGCATGGCATCCGTGTAGCCCGGAACAAGCGTCACCACCTTCTTGGGTTTGGTGGGCAGCTGAGACTCGCCGTAGACGTGGCTCACTGTGATCGTTTCTCCCGACGCCCCACTGCCGGACGAGGAACAAGCCGACAGTCCAGCAACCAGCACGATGCTGGCGACAAACGCCAGCATCATCAGGGCGGTTCGATACAAGGGGCGATGTGAAAGCCCTGCGGGTGAACCCATGGCTAACATGGGCATGCGAGAACGACCAGTGGTGGGGTGCGTCATGGTGTTGAGAATCTCCTGCTATAAGACGTGATGATTAGTAACAGTTGACCCACGCTGCTGAAGCGAGGTTACAGACTGTGGATTTTTGCAGCTTCCATTCGCCATCTACGTACTGGAAACCGGAATTGGGGTAGGTCCATTCGCCCCAACCAGCTGGCCAGATGATAGTCATGGTCGCGGTGGCGGTGTCGCCCGTGACGACGACGTCGCGGACATCAAACTTCACAATGTCACCCATGGCTTCCATGCCGGGGGGAGGGGCCATCCTGGACCGCACACCAGCAACCTGCTCTAGGGTGCCTGCGGTGACGGGGCCGTCGACAGTGCGCTTAGCTAGCTCTGCGCCAGGGACACCAGGCTGGGCTGCGGCCATGGTGGTTTGCAGCAGTAGGTCGGCGGAAGGCATTGGGGCTGAAGCTGCCGGAGCCGCTTGCTGGGGCGCAGCTTGCTGTGCGGGGGCAGCAGCTTGCGGTGCTGCGGCGGCCGGGGCTGCCTGTCCTTGTGCAGCGCCGCCTGCACTGGCTGCGCCTGGCTGAGCCTGGGGTTGCGCGCCCTGTTGCCCCTGTGCGGCACCACCAGCGCTGGCGGCACCGGGTTGAGCCGCGCCTGCTTGAGCCTGTGCGCCAGGCTGACCCGGCTGGGCTGCGGCGGCACCAGGTTGGCCTGGCTGGGCACCTTGAACTGCGCCCGACTGGTTTGTTGCCCCCGCAGAACCCTGGAGAGCATATGATTGCGGTTCCTTCAGGGCGGCGACAAGCTGCGCAGTGCGTTCTTCGCTCCGGGTGGTGGATTCTAAAATATAAAATACTGTGGCCCCAGCAGTCACTGCTGAGGCTAGTGCAACGATCAACGCTGCAACGGCGATCACGCCGAATCCTCTGCCCATTCGCGTGTCCGTCACTTCCGGCTCGTCGTCATATTCTTCATATTCTTCTGCTTCTACAGGTGCCGTAGTTTCGTCGGCGGTTACGGTGGGGGGGTCTTCCTGGGGTCTGGCTTCGGCCAGTGTCATGACCTTCCTCCTGACGCGTTTGCGTGTTATGGAAATTACTTCTGTTATTTGGCCATAGCCCTTGAGCTGCGTCAGCCATTATGCTGCGCCAAATATTGTGGACGATTGTTGCATACTAAAAAAAGGCCGTCAAGGGTATCCTTACCTCAGTTTGTTGAACAAACTTGCACGGTTCAGATGGCTGTTTCCTCAACAAAGAACTAGTGTCTCCACATGCCTTCGATTTATCGCCTCTGACATGCCAATAGTCATTTCTTCTCACTATATAGTTTAGGTGAGCCTTGCTTTGCGGGTATCCTGGAGACGCGGCCGACACATGATGAATAAACATTAATGTTGCGGTGCGGCTAGGCAGCAACTGTGTGTACCGCGCCTCGGGCCGCGCTGATTTTATATCCACGGCGGCAGCTCAGCGCCTGATGCGAACACAAGTAGTGAACGCGAATGAATAATGACACGGCACCATAACAAGGAGCGAACATATGAGCCAACCAACCAATCCCTTTGATGATGACAATGGACGCTTCTACGTTCTTCGAAACAAAGAGGAACAGCATTCACTGTGGCCCACATTCGCCGCCGTCCCCGATGGTTGGGATGTGGTGTTCGGGGAGGCAAGCCGCGCAGAATGCCTGGACTATGTGAATGAAAACTGGACTGACATTTTGCCGCTGTCAGCGAGGAAAGCCGTGGCGGAAGCGCGTGGCGAATAATAATGGCGGCAGATCTTGGCCTGAACATCACAGGTGAGGGCACGCCTATTGTCATGGTGATGGGCCGGAACGCCTCTGGCCGGGTATGGGATGCCCACCAAGTCCCAGGGCTGGTGGCTCGGGGGTGGCGGGTAGCCACGTTTGATAACCGCGGCAGCGGCGGCAACATCAACCCTGAACAGCAGTTTCATTTCAACGACCTGGTCCAAGACGTCCTGACCATCATTGACCAGCACCTCGGCGAACCGGCGTTCCTCGTGGGCACGTCCCTGGGGTCCCGCATCGTTCTGGAGGCTGCGCGCCAGCGGCCTGACTTGGTGCGGGGCGTTGTTGCCGCAGCCGCCCACGCGCGCCTCACACCCCTGCAAATTGCACAGTCGAAAGAACTCGCGGCGGTCACGGATGCTCTGTCTACCGTCGCCCCCGACTACCTCGCCGCGACCACCGCAACGCTCAATTTGTCCCCCAGCACCCTGCTTGACGACGCCGCGTCTGCCGACTGGCTCGCCTTGCTCACCTTCGCAGGGCAGGGATCAACAGTGGGTCTTGCTCAACAAATCGCGGCGGACTGCGGCAGCGATCAGTCGCAGCACTACCCGCAGATCACGGTGCCTGTGCTGACGTTGGCATACGCGGATGATCGCGTGATTTTCCCCGAGCAAGTGCGCGATGTCGCCCAGCTCATTCCTGGGGCGGAGTATGCCGAGTTACCTCGCGCTGGGCATTTTGGTTATCTGGAACGCCCCAACGAGTTCAACGAACTCGTGCATGAGTTTTTTACTCGCACGAGTACTGCTTAAACAGTCCACTGCTCAACGTCTTGCCAGCGGTGCCACAGGTGGGTGAACAACCCGCCTTTGTCAATGAGTTCGTTGACGGTGCCGTTTTCGGCAATGGCACCGTCTTTGAGCACCACAACAGTGTCGGCGATGGATACCAACGCGGGGCGGTGCGTCACAATCACCATGGTGCGGTGACCCCGCAGCCTGCCCAGGGCCTCTACAATTGCTTGTTCGTTGGTGGCGTCCAGGGCAGATGTTGCCTCATCGACCAGCAACAAGCCGGTGTTTTTGGCCAGCGCCCGAGCGAGTCCAACGCGTTGACGCTCGCCGCCGGACAACGTGCTCCCGCCTTCGCCGACGGTGGAATCCCAGCCGTGTGGCAGCTTGTCAAGAATGTCAACAAGCTGCACCTGATCGGCAATGCTGTCTAAATCGGCGTTGGCATCGGCTGCGGTGACGTTGTCGCGGAGTGTGCCCTGACGGAGCTCTGTCGCTTGGAACATCACAGAGGTATGTGCCAGGCGATTGGGTGCGTCCAAGACAGTGCCGTTAAAGGCAATGCTGCCAGTGTTTTGCTCTCGAAGCCCCGCGAGAACGTCCAGGAGGGTGGATTTTCCAGAGCCGGATTCCCCGACAACAACGGTGATGCTTCCCGCAGGCAGGGCAAGGTTGATGGAATTGATGCCCACAGTGGTGTCGGGGTAGTGGTAGGTCACGTCGCTGACCTGCACGTCCACCGCCTCAGAGGACGTTCCAGTGGGTGGAATGGAGTCGCTGGTGTCGGCGGTGTCGACAAGCGCTCGGATGTCCCTGAAGGTGCGTTCCATGGAGCTCATGGGTGTGGCCAGGAGCGACAGGGCACCGGAGGCTTCGATGATGCGCAGCAACACGATGATGAGGGCTGCGGCAGTGGCGCCGGAGATGTCGGAATTGAGGTACAGCATGCCGGTGACCAGTGCGAATGCGAGAAGGCCGAGCTGTGAGGCGATGCTGAACAGCGTCTCACCTGGGATTTGCCAGAGGAGGAGTCGCAGGCCGCGCTGTCGTGACCCGCGGAGGACGTCGTCAAGGGCGGAACGGCTCACCCCGGCGGTGCGGAGCGTTGGTTGTGCCCACGCGAATTCCAGTGTGGCGTCGTTGAGTTCGCGGGTGGCGTCGTCGTAGGCCGCCTCGGAGCGGGCGATCAGACGCTGAGACCCCACCAATGCCAAGGTCAGAAGAACGCCGGTCACGAAGGCCACCACGGCCAGCTTCCACGATATGGTGAGCAGGAAAATGCTGAGCAGCGGGGTAATCAGGACCCCTTGGATGAGGGGGAACATCAGGTGCGCAAGCGCAGAGAGGGATTCAGCACCAGCGGTGGACAGCAGTTTTGAAAGTTTTGATGCGGATTCGGAGTGCAGCTGTGAGATGTCCATCTCACGGATCGACGCGACCCCAGAGGTTTCAACGGTTTTGAGAATGCGGCACCCCAAGGAAAAGCCAATGCGGTGGCTGATGTGGTCAATGCCCCACCCCAGCGCCACCAGCCCAACGAGCATGCCCACCCAGCGTATTGCGGAGGCGGGATTGTCGGAGAAAAGTCCCTCGAACAGCGGAATCAGCGTCATGATGGCCCCGGCCTGCACCGCCGTGGACACGACACTCAGGGTGAAAAATGAGATGCGATCGCGCGTGGCTTCCGGTCCGGTGATGGCGGCGAGGTTGGAGGGGGCGTCGAAAAGCATGGGCCTACTTTCTGTGCATGCTGGAGGCAAGGCTGCTGTACAACCCGTTGGTGGTGACCAGTTCATTGTGTGTGCCCTGCTCAGCGATGTCGCCGTGCTGGAGCACAACAATGCGGTCGGCGTGGGCGATGGTGTGCAGGCGGTGCGCAACAATGATCTTGGTGCGGCCCTCCAGAAGGGCGTCGAGGCCCTTGCGCACAGCCCATTCGGAATCGGGGTCGGCGGCGGCGGTTGCCTCATCCAGCACTACAACATCCGGGTCACCCAACAATGCCCGGGCGATGGCGACGCGCTGGCGCTGGCCACCCGATAGGCTCTTGCGGTCCACGGGCGTATCGTAGCCGTGGGGGAGGGACATGATGAAGTCGTCAATGTAGGCGGCTTGGGCGGCGGCCCGAACGTCTTCGCGCGTTGCCTCGGGGTGACCCAGCGCAATGTTGTCAAACAGGGTTCCCTTGATCAGCTGCACGTCCTGCAACACCACAGCCACTTTGCGGTGCAGCGTATCTTCTGGGATGTCGCGCAGGTTCACGCCGTCGAGAACGATGGCACCATCGTCGGGGTCCCACAGGCGCGCCAGCAGGCTTGCAAAGGTGGATTTCCCGGACCCGGATGGCCCCACCAGCGCCGTTGTCGTGCCAGCGGGAATATCAAGGTCAATCTTGTTCAGCGCCCGTGTGCCCGCCGAATAGGAGAACGAGACGTTCTTCACTGTGATGTTTCCGCAGGTGGGTGCGCTCGCGACCTCAGTTGTGTCGGCAGCGTCTTCCGCCCCCGAGGCAGCATCGCTCTGCGAGCCGTCGCTGGATTCGCTAAGTTCCGGCGTAGTGAGCAGCAGTTCCAGGCTCTTTTTCGCATTAAGACCTTCCCGAATGCCGTTGGCGGAATAGGAGACGGCCAGCAGGCGATCACCAAAGGACGTTCCCAAGATCAAAAACGGAATGATGTTCTCCGCAGGCATGACGCCACCCACCACGAGGCCAGTCCCCACCAGCAGCAACAACGCCATGATGCTCATCGGTTTGGTCATTTGTGTGGAGTTCAGTTTGGAGTCCAGGGTGCTGCGCTGCCAGGTGATCAGGTAATCGCCCATTTCTTGCAGTTCACGGGGCAGGTTGACTGTGGCATCGTCGCCAAACACTCGGCTCACGGCCTGTCCGGACACGAACCGTTCCGTATCGCCGCTGATGGTGGCGTTCCAGCGCAGAATCCGGGCAATTTTTTGCTTATCGGCACTGGCCTGGCGCACCGTGACCACAATGTAGAGCACGATGGGAAGCAGCAGCACCAGCGCCAGCCGCCAATCCACCGTGAACAGGTAAATCAGAATGGCGAGCGGGGTGACTACCGCACCCACCATGTCCGGCACCGCGTGAGTAATCAAATAATGCAACGAAGACACATTGTCCTGCACCAACGTCTTCACTTCTGCGGACCGGCGGTCCTTAAACCAGCCCAAGGGCAGGCGTGACAATTTGTGCAGCAGGCGCTTGCGTAGCGCCGCCGAATAGTTGGCGTCGTACACATGCTGCGCGAACAGCAACACTGCCGTCCCCAGCGTATTGAAGCCCAGGATGCCCACCCCCACAAGCCCCACCTGAATCAGCTCGTCCTGGCTCGCACCCCGCACCAGGCGCTGCGCGAGCTCGGAAAACAGGATAAACGGCACGATGTAGGTGATGGACAGCAGCGCCTGCGCCAACCCACTGATAATCAACGCCACCCGCGCTGGGCGCAGCACCGAAACGGCAGCCTTATCACTGGTCGCCGTATCGCTTGTCGACGCCGCGACCGGTGCCGTGGTCTGCTCCGCTGCTGCATCCGCAGTATCTGCGCCTGAGTTGTCGGCTGTGGTGTCAGGTTCAACATCAACCTGTTTGCCCATGGCTCGGCCTTCAATCCAGTACGCCTGGGAATGCAGGGTTGCGCGGTTGTGGCCAAAATTCAGTTCCAGATGCGATTTGACCAGCCGGGTTGCCGTGCTTTCGGCGGCGACCCAACAGCGCCACCCGTGAACGTCGTGGCCTTCGAGGGCGTCGACAAGCGCGCGGGCGTCGTGACGTGTGGGTATCCAGCGGACGGTGATGTCGGGGTGGTCAGGGAAGGGCAACTGGGTATCGTCATCGCGGAATTGTTCCATGACAACCTGGATGGGTGTGCCGGTGGGCAGCGTGCCGATGATGGCGTTGATTGCGGGCCACGATGCTGCGTCGCCAACAAACAGGTAGCCGCGCGGCGGTTGGTCGTCGGGAGTAAAGCCGTCTCCACCGAATCGCTGCATGGTGAGTTCATCCCCCGCGCGGGCGCGCACAGCCCACGAGGATGCCGGGCCGCTAGGGGTGTGAATAAGAAACGCGATGGAAAAGACTCCGGTGGTGGGGTCGGCGTGGAGGAGGGTGTAACAGCGCTGATGAAGTTTTCCCTGGCCCTCATGGTCAGGGAACCATACGCGCACCCACGAGGCGGGAAGCTCCCCGTCGCTGTTCAGTAACGTGTCGGAATGAAACGTAATGTGTACAACGTGCTGCGTGAGCCATTCGGACTCGATGACGGTTGCGGTGTGCTCCTCAACGCGCATGGCGCGGAGCATGGCTCCCTGAAAGCCTTTCCCCATAGCGAGCTTCCTCCTCCTGGGTAGTGTCGTGCCGGTGCCACTGCCCTTAACTGCCGCCCGCATGTGTGTGGCGTTAGGTCACGCGGGTAGATGTGGTGGCGAGGTAGCTTTTCACTGATTCAAGCACTTCACCTGCCCTGATGGATACCAGGGACAACAGTGATGAACTGAAACCATGACTATGTTCTACACCACCACACAGGTAAATAGCTGGAGCGGGGGTATCACCAGTAGCTAACCGGTAGTCTCGTTCCACGATGACGCGCCCATTTTCATCCACGGGTATGTGTGATAAGTCTACAAAAAATTCCCGAGGATCGGATTCATTAAAACCTGTTCCGCAGATGAGCATGTCTGCGTTGAGGGTTTCCGTGGTGCTGTCCATGGAGTTTTCCAACTGAAGCTGCACGCCATCAGGAGTTTCTGCAATCGATGTTACGTATGTGGTGTCGTGAATGAAAAGGCGTTTCTTTCCATCAAGGCGCTCTTTGTAGGTCAAGCGGAAGAGCTCATCCAGCAGATCTGGGTCCACCGCAGTGTAGTTTGTTCCAGCATGGACGGCGCGCAGACGCTCGCGTTCTTCGACAGGGGCGGCGTGCCACTTGTCCACGGCGTCGGGGTCAAACACTCGGTTGGCAAAGGGGGAATCGTCGCTGGGGGTAAGCCCATATCGGGTGTGAATCAGGTGGACTTCCGAATCGGGGAACGTAGCGTGCAGGTACTTTGCTATTTCCGCTGCGCTTTGTCCGCCACCCAACACGGCGAGTTTTTTGTTCGGGGTGGTGGTGTTGTGTTCCCTGAATTGTTCAAGGAACGGCAGAATGTGCACGCTGTGGGACACTCGATCGTTCTCGGTGAGGCCGTCGGGGAGTGATGGATTCAGTCCCGTGCCTAGGAGAACGGCGCGGGCACGATAGTGCTGGGTGTTGCCGTCTGCGTCGACCGTGTTGACCACGGCGATGTCTCCATCGGTATCGATGCTGGTTACGCTGGTGCCGTACTGCACGTCAACGGGGACGTTGCGGGCCGCCCACTGGATGTAATCTGCGATTTCCTGGCGGGAGGGGAAGAACGTTTGCAGATTAATGAAGTCCGTGAGCCGATTATTTTCAAACAAATAGTTGAAAAAGGTGAAGCGGCTGCGGGGATTGCGCAGTGTGGCTAAATCCTTGGGGAAAGCGATCTGCATCACGGCGTCGGGAAGCAGCATGCCCGGGTGCCAGGCGGTGGTGGGGGAAGACTCCAAGAACAGGGCTGTGAGCTGTGCTTTGTCTGGGTGTGCTTCGTTCTCGTCGGCCAATGCCGCTGCGAATGCGATGTTCGACGGTCCGAAACCAATGCCAATGACATCAAGGGTGTCTGTGCCATTGGTTTGGCGAATGTCTTGATGTGATGGCAAGCTATCTGAAGACAAACTAGTGGTAGGCAAGGTCATATCTAATTATATTAGGTTAGACTTACCTTTATGCACAAGGAAACTACCTCACCTGCTCCGATGTCAAGCACCGACAACAACCTCCGCACAGGATTCGTCGGCTCACCCATGCTGCCGTTCCTTAACGACGACCCCTCACTCGATGCCGGACAGCCCCTGGACCAGCTGGTATGGGACCAGCTAGAACAGTCCCCGAACAAGGCCGCGATTATCGACGGCGCGCGCACCCTCACCTATGCACAATTACGCGCCCATGCGGAAGGTGTTGCGCGGGGGCTGCTAGCGCGGGGACGCCAGCCAGGCGACCGTGTGCTGTTGCACCTTGAGAATGGTCTAGCGTTTGCCGAAGCGCTGCTGGGAACCCTGCTCGCCGGGTGCGTGCCAGTGCTCACGCTGCCAGGTCATCGCTTTGCGGAACTGTCACACTTGGCGCAGCTCAGCGGGGCGGCCGAACTGGTGGGCACCGATAAGGCTTTGCTAGACGAGGTGGCTGCTTCGTGCGATGTTTCTGTTGTGCATGTTGGGGGGCTGCCGGTTGCAGAAGGGACTGATGGGGGAGATGCTGGTGCGGACGCGGCCGGGTGGCATCCCGGGTTTGTGCCAGACAACCCTGCCGTATTGCTCGTGTCTGGCGGAACCACGGGGTTGCCCAAACTGATTGCCCGGACCCACCAGGACTACCGCTACGACATTGCCTGCGCGGCCGCTGCCTGCACCATTACGAGAGACGACGTTTACCTTGCTGCGCTGCCGTTGGCGCACAATTTCCCGCTGGCAAGCCCTGGGCTGTTTGGGGTGCTGGCCGCAGGCGGTACCGTTGTCTGCGCACCCATTCCCAGCCCCGACATGATCTTTGACCTCATCGAACAACACCGCGTCACCGTTGTCTCCGCCGTTCCTTCCCTTGCATTGCTGTGGGCGGAAGCCACCGAATGGGAAACCCAAGACCTCAGCTCACTGCGTCTTGTGCAGGTCGGCGGCGCGCGGTTTAGCCCAGAACAAGCAACCCTTGTGGACGAGGCATTTAACAACACCCTCCAGCAAGTATTCGGTATGGCCGAAGGACTATTGTGCTTCACCACTCCAGGAGACCCGGACCGCGACCGAGTACGCACCACCCAGGGCTATCCTATGAGTCCGCTCGACAAGCTCCGCATCGGCGCTGATGGCGGCCTGGAAACCAGCGGACCCTACACCATCCTCGGCTACTACCGGGCACCCGCCGCCAACGAAGCATCCTTCACCGACGACGGCTGGTACCGCAGCGGCGACAACGTGCACATCCACGACGACGGATCCGTGGTGGTGATGGGCCGCATCAAAGACGTAGTGATCAAAGCCGGGGAAAATGTGGACTGCGTGGAACTGGAAGAAGTGTTATCGCAGGTACCAGGCGTGGCCAACGTTGTGGTGGTGGGCGCACCCGACGAGTACCTTGGCGAAGCCGTGGTGGCGGGGATTGTTGCGCAACCCGGAAGCCAGATTGACCTGGAACTACTACGCGCAGCCGTCCACGATGCGGGCATGGCCGACTTCAAACAACCTGACCGGCTATTGATGATGAATCGCGTGCCACTTACCGCCGTGGGAAAGCCAGACCGGAAAGTCGTGGCGGAATGGGCGCGGGAGGTTTAGCGCTTTTGGCGAGTGATGATGTAATGGACACGTGAATGCAACGACGCAGTGGAGTGAACAAGAACCCGGCGTTGTTGTGTTCCCTTCCGGCGCACGAATAAGAGGTCGGCCTCGTAGCTATTACCGGGAAGGCGTGGAATTACCCGATTATATTGTGATGCTCGCAGGGTTTTCTCCACGTACTTTACCCATAGCCGAGACTCATTGGATTAGGTGGCCGGATTTTTGGATTCCAGTTAATGGCCCAAAAACTTGCTGTGTTTTGGAAACCGCGCTTAAAGAGGCGCGGGATTCCCGTGTGGACATAACATGTGGTGGAGGAATTGGGCGTACAGGAACTGCACTCGCATGCATTGCGGTGCTCGATGGAATAGATTCAGCCAGCGGAGTGGCCTTTATCCGAGAAAACTACCACCCGCGAGCAGTGGAAACTCCGTGGCAACGTTGGTACATTTCACGGTTTGCGTCCACAGTTGGTCAGTGAAGGAACACGAAAGAGAAGCGCTTTGTTGTTTGGCTGTTTATGTTGCGACATGCGGGCGTGCCTCACGATTATCGCTGGATAAGCGTGTTACGGTGAGGTATCTACGTTGACGCGTCCCCATCAAAGCTTCATCTCCCCAGTTCAAGTATGGTTTTGAACGGGGTTAACCCGCAGGGGTGGTGGGGTGGTCTCAGATAACTCGATACCGGCGTTTGGTGTGTAGTGGGTTGACCTGGTGTTTTTATCGTGATTTAAGGAAGCAAATGTGGGAATGTGATCTATTCGACGGGGGGTGTGTAAACCGTTTCCTCCGCCGCTGGTCAGAGGGGGTGTTTTTCTGGTAGGGTTGGAACCCAAGTACCGCGATATAGCGGATGGAAACTAATCTGGACACTGTCCATGTTAGCAATAGTTTGTGCAAGTTGGAACCCAAGTACCGCGATATAGCGGATGGAAACCCTAGTCCAACGACTTTCATTGTTGGGGTGTTCAGCTGTTGGAACCCAAGTACCGCGATATAGCGGATGGAAACCTCTATGCGACGGTAAGCCCGTCACAACCGATAATGTTGTTGGAACCCAAGTACCGCGATATAGCGGATGGAAACCCACGGGCAAGCTTGACCAAAACAACGGAAAGCTCATCGTTGGAACCCAAGTACCGCGATATAGCGGATGGAAACACCAACCGCTCTTGCAGCTGGTCTCCCTGCAAATCACGTTGGAACCCAAGTACCGCGATATAGCGGATGGAAACCCAGTGGGCCCGACGAAAAACTCAGGCGCACCGGCGGTTGGAACCCAAGTACCGCGATATAGCGGATGGAAACTTGAGCACTACTCGAACGAAAGCTTCTGCGATGTTGGTTGGAACCCAAGTACCGCGATATAGCGGATGGAAACTTCTCGCTTTCTTCTTTTAGTTTTTTCTCCATGTCGTCAGATACCAAGTACCGCGATATAGCGGATGGAAGCTCCCCCATCATCTTCGAAGATTCTT
>ERZ773267.295-NODE-295-length-35641-cov-8.792587_pt1 | contig 35641 bp, 57 predicted proteins | sample MGYA00511959_ERZ773267 | MGnify/ENA primary metagenome ERZ773267 (study PRJEB29015, sample SAMEA2738165) | human oral metagenome | biome: human oral; feature: human-associated habitat; material: saliva | place: China | collected 2240 ...
AACACACAAATACGATTTTTTTCATGACAGCACCTCCTTTCTATTATAACAGAATTCAAAAACACCTTCCATTATATACGTTTTAATTTCTAATAGGTTGATATTACGGCATTTTATAAAAATATACCTATCAGATAATTCCGGATAATTAAAACAAACCGTATTCAAACCGTATTCATTTATTGCCCGTATAGTTGAGAAAGTGAGCCTAAAAGGCTTTTTTTCGTTATAATAGACAATCTTCAAAATTGCCGTTATAACAGAAAAAAAGGCTGTATAAACAACCTTTTTATTTTTGATCTATCCAGGCTTGAACTTTGCTTACTGTTTCTATACTTAAATCTTCAAAAAGTATATTTTATAACTTGTTTAAAAAATTATTTTATTTTTAACTTTTCCGCAAAATCATATAATTTTTCAGCTGTAAGCAAGGCCATTTTATCCATACTAGTTTTTCCTTTTCTAACATCTGCTACTGTAGACCAAGGGACGTCTGCGCCTTTAGCTATTGCGCTTGTGCTTATATCGCTGTTTAATAACTTTTCTATTTGTTCTCTCATCTAACTACTCTCTTCACTTCCGTCTGCCTTTTAAAATCATAAGAAATACAAAAAATACGATTGTGAAAATTGGTAAATATTTCATTTCTTTGATCGATATGATATAATCATGGTAGGTTTAAGGGGCTTTCGCCCCAACCTACCAGAGCCTTACTTGAACCGCTTTGTTTTACTTGTCTTGCGTTCTTTTGGCTCTTTTTTTATTGCCACGATAACACTTGCAATCCCTGTTAATAGGGTTCCAGTTGCTACCATTAATTCGGCAATCTCTGATATTTTCATATCTTCCTCCTTTCTGACTATATTATATCACGGTATGCCGTGATTGTAAATGCTTTTTTATAACTTTTTTATTTTTTTTTACAAAAAAAGCCCTACTAGCCATAAGCTAGTAGGGTTTAATTGTATTTTGAATTATTCCAGCATACCCCATAAATCGGTACGGTTGCCGGCTTCATCCACGGGACCAATAGCCATATAGTTACGGTTGCCAGAAGCTCCCACGTAAGAGATCCAACGGAAACCTGCGTTGGTACCCTTGGAATCATAATGAACCTTCTCGCCCGGTTGATAAGTTGCCACGATTTCACCATTTAAATCCGGATAACGGCGGACATTGATAGGACTATCGCCCACCGTGAAGGTAGCTTCTTCAGGGAAGAATGGAACTTCATGGTTCGCCATTACTTCCGTAATGATTTCTTTCAATTCTTCTTTTTCTAGAGGTTCACCCTTAGGACGGAAAGCGGTAGGATAAAGCGCACTATATGGATAGATTGCTAAATCAAAGCTAGCGCCTCCGTTTGGTCCAGGGGTGCCGGTCTGGTTTTGACCAAGGAACCAACCTTGTGAGCCGTCAATATCACCGACAAAAATAGCTACGTGAGAAACCGGCGTAACTGCTGTTTCCATAAAAATAGCAGCTTCCCCACCTTGCATAATTTCAACTTCATCAAAATAATCTAGGATACCGTTATAATGACGCTGTTCCCAAAGGTCTTTCACATAGCCGGAATTAGTACAGTTAGCAAACGGGACACCAAGCCATAAGCAATACTTAGCGTAACCGTCCCAGCATTGCCAGCCAAACCAGCCATCAATGTCAAACCCTTGTCCTAACACTTCATCTTGAAATAGTTTTACTTTATCCATGTTTTTACCTCAATTCTTCCAGGCGTCGTTTGCTGTTTTAACAGCAGATTCAATAAATGTATTTAACTGATCATTAGTTAAATAAATGTTATAAGCCTTAAGATTTTCAATAAGGCTTGTTTTTGCGTGTTCTCGCTTAGCGGAACCGTGAATATCCAATTTATTCGCTACTTGTTCGGTGGCATTTACAGCGTTTTTAGCTAGGATTTCAACCACTTCAAGGGCTTTCTTCCCGCCACGGGTTACCAAATAATTTTTAACCGCACTGGCAACAATGCCAATAAGAGCGGTTAAAATGCTCAAAGAACTAGCTACGACAATTTCAGTAATTTGGTTCATTTCAATTTTCCTCTTTAATTTCTAGGTCTAAAAACCGTTCAAATAGCACCTTAATAGCACCATTCCCGCCCAATTCAATATAACTCTCATAAAGCCGGGAAAGTTCTTCTATTTCATGCTGGTTAGTGTGCCCTCTTTTAAGGGCATTTTTCAAATTTTCTTGCAATCGAAAACGTTGCAAGCGTTGCAAGCCTTTTCCGATAATCGTTAAATTCCGCTGGTTATCTTCCCCAATTCCTTCCACATTTAAAACAGATTTTTCCAGATCGTCAATCTTATCAGAAAGATCCCTTAATTTTTGATCTGCTTCTTTGCTTGTCTTGGTACTTTTGAAGGAAAAATAACTAGGTATAATTACAACTAAAACCGGTGTAAGCTTGTCAATTAGGTCCACTAGGGCTATTTTAACCACCTCCCTATGATTCTAATCGCTTTACTGTACAGGCTTGGTTTCTAAATCATTTGATTTTTTTGGGGTTTCTTTTGGTTCGGTCCATTTCCAGATACCAAGTTTTCCATTTTGGTGCAAGGTTTCAAGCTGTTTCAAGGTTTCGCCTTGGTAGGTGAAGGCGTGATTGACTTGGACCATGACGCGTTTACCTTCTCCATAAACTTCAGCATGGTCAGGATCTTCCACCGCAAAGATTTCTTGTGGTTGGTAAGTCTTGCCAACTTGCCCAAGTTCAACCAATTCCAAACCACGTTTAAAGATGGTCGGATCTAGCGGGTTATCTACGTCAGTAACCTGCGCTAATACTGCCCAATCTGCTACTGCCTTAACTTCCGCAATCTTGGTATCTTTTTCAGCAAGTTTCTGCTCATAGGTTTCAGCTTGCGTGTGCAAGTCTTCTTGCAATTTCTTAACTCCGTCCGCGGGGTTAAATTCCGTCGCAACTTGCCCAAGGACTGCTTGGATCAATGCCTCGTCTGACTCGCTTGTACGGTCACCAATCAAAGTACGGTCAAAGGCTGTGTAAGGTGCGTCTTGTCGGATTGCGACAAAAGTTTTATTTGCTTCTTGCAAGTATTTGTTTACTACTTTAAATGTCATATTTTAGTCTTCCTTTTCTAATTTTTCTGCGCTTTCATCAAATAGCTCTTTAAGAGCTTCATCTGCTTCTAGTACGTTGTTAACCCGTACTAGTTGTGCTTCTGCTTGCTCAAGCTGTGCTTGTGATTCTACAAGTTTTTCTTGTGCCTCTTCGTGAAAGACCTTGTATTTTGTAGCCTCAACGATAGCATTCGCAAGATTCTGCGAGATTTCGTTTACAAATTTATCTGCTGTGTTCATTGATACTCCTTGTTACTCCTTGTTACATATATGTCCGATAATATCCGGGAGCTCCCAGATTGTGGCGCTTAAAATGATCTTCAATTCCTTTAAAATTCTTGTCTATCACATTAAATAAGTCAACCAAAGATTTATCTCTAATATAGATGTCTAGGAGGCCATTAATTTCTCTCCTCCCAACATCTATTGAGACACCTCTTAAATTCTCTTGACCGCTCAACAAAAAATCCATTGATTGCCCGTAAAATGTAATAGCCGAAGCTATTTTCCCATTACTTCTGCCGTTCCAAATTTGGATACCTGCAGAAGTACTGTCCATTTTTTGTACACCGTTACGATTGCTTAACAGAGCCGTATAAGAGCCGTCGACGTCACCAATTCGACCTTTTCCAAAAGTCAAATATTGCAATGGTCTGCCAGGGAATCTATTTCTAATACCAATGTTTTGGCCGTTTGCTTCAATCCATCCGGTTTGAAGATCAAATTCAGTAACACCATTGAGTGATGATAACTTCCCACCCTTGATAATGTTAGCGGTCAACCCCTCGGTTGCGACATTCTTGGAGGTAACATTGATAAGGTTAGCCTTACTTGCGTCAATTTCGTCAATGTGCGCTGTGCCGATTTGAGCCTTGCCGATCATGGACTTTTTGATAACTCCGTCCTTGATGATGGTCTTTTCACCGACCGAGAGCAAACCCTCATTAATTCGGACAGACCCGTCCGGATTGAGATTAATCGCTCCCAGCACGTCACCCGCGCTATTGAGATTGCGAATTGACCAACTATCGCTCAATAACGTCATTTGTGTTCGTACCGCTTTAATAGGCTCTGCGCTGTCTTCGGGTGCTGGTTGCCACTTGCGGTCATTGTCCCCCTCGTAGAAATCCAACTCGGTCATAAATAGACCGCCCCACCGGTTCGGGTCATTTCTTAAATACTCAAATTGTAAGTAACCATCATCAAAATCGCCTACGTTAAATTTGAAAGATTTCTTAACGGCTTTTGAGGTGTTAAAAATAGGATTGCCGGACCACTCAAAAATGACTTGTTTTTCTTCAAAGTCTGCTGTACTTCCTTTTTTGCGCTTACAAAAATAAATCTTAAAACTCTTTGAATTATTGTCAAAGCCAAGCATGTTTAACATATAATTGGCGCCACGTTTGACAATAAAACGGGGGCTTTTAACGACTGCGCCAGGACGTAATTCAAACATTCGTTTTTGGCCGTTAAAATAGAAGCTGTGAGCTGTGAAGCCTAATCTTCCGTTTGCTTCAATCCAATATTTCAGCCCGTCGTCCGCCCTCGAATTTCGGAGCATGTTAGGGCCACCTTGTGTTGAGTATTTCCCGACTTCTGTTTGAAAGATCTCACTAGACATAACAAGCCGTGATAGCTTATCGGGTGCGTCTGCTTCAGACTTACCCAAAATTCGCTCATAGAGTAGCGAGGTTTCCTTGACTTTTTGAAAGTCAATCTCATTTACTTTGCCGGCAATCTGATCAGATAATGTGGTTAATCGGCCATCAATGCCTTGTCTAAATTCAGCTAGCTTTGCTTCATTGTCCTTTGTGAGAGCTTCAAAACGTTGTTTGGTGCTCTCAACATTTTCAGCATAGGTACTCTTGGCCACAAAGCCACTTGAGAACCTCTCTCGAATAGCTGTGATCTGATTGGTCGTTTCCTCTCGCGAATACCGCTTAAGTTCGTCAGATAGCTTCTCGCGTTCAATTTGGACGTTAGTCCTAAATGCGTTTAGCTCTCTGACGTTCTCACTTGCGATTCCCTTCGCTTCACGGCCTAAATCAACGCCAGCTCCAGCTATTGCTAGTGCTTTTGAACTACGCACGTTAGCTTCTGCGGTTGCTTTGTCGGTAGCGGTTTTTAATTCATTAAATTTCTGATCAATCTTCTCCCGCAAACTTACTTCATTGTAGGTTCTTAGGATTTCTTCCCAGGCTTCACCCGTCCAGCGTTGCATGATGGTATGCCCTTCATGTTCCGGGTCAGGCTTATACCAAATATCATTAATCAATACTTTTTTAGGGTATTTCTTAACAGGGTCCTCTACGCTATACCAATTGGTATTGTAACCATCTGCGGACTTGACGAAATCAGGTAAATTCTTAACAAGGCTATTAAATTCATTGTTAATGAAATCTTCTACCGCTTTATCCGCTACGCTTTGAATTTTTGAGTTCGCGCTTTCACTTATCTGATCGCCTAATTTGATATCACTAGATTGATTGTTTAACCGGTTGAAAGTAATTTCAAATACCCGTGTATCATAGTCCAGTTTCTTATCATGTCGGACTACTCGGATAGTGTCCCCGATTTTAACACCTTTTAGATAAACGCTTGACGTTTTAAGGGTCAACTGTGGACGGGACGCATTAACCAAGGCTTGATAAGTTAGTTTTATCAATTCGTTGGGGTTTTCTTCCTCGCTAAAATCAACAAAACCAATCTTAGCCCTCATGGTTCCATCCGCATTTTTTATCCCGTAACGTCTAGTCATTTCAGGATCTTCAAGGTATCTTTGGCCCAGTGGTTTATCTAGCGGATTTCCTTTGGCCTTGGACCATACCACATTTTCAAAGGTAATCTTTCTGCCGTAACCGTCCGCGGTTTTCCCACTTTCTCCAGCACTTGAAACTTGCTCACCTTTCCCACGGCCAACTAGGGCCGTGTAAATATTGGTTCTTTCAATTTCTTTTAAAATTTCCAGGGCGTTATGGCCATAGACCACGCGTTTTCCGGTCGCTTCACCGATTCTCTTTTTAAAATCAATATACCGGGCGCCAATTCCGTTTCCGTTCATTTCCACGAAAAACTGCATTTCCAAGCCCCAAACTTTACAGATTTTTTTCAGGGCGTCGAATACAGAAATATAGTAAAAATTCGTGCTACGGTTGATTGTTTCAGCTACAAAACGGGCGCGCCAGTTTGTGTTTTTCAGAAGGTCATTAATGACTGCTTCAGCTCGTATATTATTAGGGCGCTTGTCAAATACCGGGGTTTTTCTTAGTTCTTCAATTCCGGACTGTACGCCCGTAAACGTTGAAATGTCGCCTACTGTTTTCTTTTGGGCAATATAAAAGTAATGGTATTGATGGTTATTTTCCATTGATTGGATGGCCATATACTCTACTTTTTCAAACTCATCATCATTCAGGGCTTTCATTTCAACCGTCAAGCGGTCTGAAACGTAATTTTCAGTGGTAAGCGAGTAGGTTTGGTTGGCTGTTTTAACCGCTTTTTTATTCACGATTTTAACAAGCTGTTCTTTTTCATCAAAAAGATAAATCATGCTCTTTCATCCCTCCAAACTACATTCTTAACCGTCGCATTAACCGCGGTTATCGTGTCACCGTCCCGAACCGTGAAGTTTTCCAGCGGACTGAATCGCTCTAATTCGCTTAGGATATTCCGGCCACCAAACGTTATTTTAATTTCATCCGGATCAAAAGAAATAACAATATCTTTTCCCGGTGTATATGTCCCGGCAAAAGAAAGCACCTTGGACCCGTTCAAAATTTGAAGCTGGTTTGTAACCTTGGTAGGCGTAACCGTGATAGAATCCGGTAACACTTCCATCGCGTCCACCAAAGAAATAGGCCCCGTCGAATTTTGGGGCCGTTTTTTCTTATAACCATCCGGAATCAGCAAACTAAACTTACTAACAATACTTAGGCTTGTTTCTTCAAAGCTATCAGCCCCGTTAAAATAGCCGTAGTAAATGAAATCAGGTTCATCCCTAAAAGAGATTTCAAGGAATCCGCTAGGGGCGTGTGTCCTCAAAATCTTGTTTAGTTTAGCAAACTTGTCCCGCATTTGGGCGCTAGTGTCCGCTTTAAGTTGGTATTTAATTTCTAGGGTTCTTTCTTGATCTGAAAAATCATCAACCCAAACACCACGCCGGCCAGGGACTTTAGTAGTGGAAACATTCTGCCCCAATAAGCCCCGGCCTGTAGCTGTTAAATGCCTGTAACCATCAATTAAATTATTGAGTGGTTGACCATTAATTAGTAGGTTATCGCTAGGCTCAAAAGTAGCAACTTCCTGATCTAATTTTCCTAAACTAGTATAGTTATACATACTTCTTCACCCTTTCTAATAACTTCCTAAAATTAATTCCATTTCTTGTTCGCGTGTGATGTCGTTTGTAAATGCTCGGTAAGTCGTACTTCCAAGTTTCAATGTGATATCTGCCGGCTGTTGGTTCACCGTCAAAATTCCACCGTCAAAATTAACGTTTGGATCGTAAGCGGTCAAGCTTCCCAAAGAACCTTCTACCGTGCTTAGTTCATCCTGGAATACTCCGGACAAATCCTTACCAGCAAAAGCATCAATAGCCCCTTGGGCCATGCTCCCTACTGACTTAGCCACATTTTCAGCCTTGCTGTCCACCCCGTTGATGAAACCTTGGTCAGTATATACCCCAAATTGTTTGAATACACGGGAAGGCGATTTAATACCAAGCAAGCTTTTAGCCCAATCAATAGCGCCGTTAATAGCGTCACCTACTGCATTAATCAAGTTACCTGCAAAGTTTTTGACACCATCCACAAAACCGTTAACTAGGTCAGCGCCGGCGCTTATCGCGCTACCTACAAAATTTTTAGCGCCATTAATCGCATTAGAAAAAGCATTGGTTACCGCACTAATGATATTAGCCCCCGCTGTTGTTACGGTTGATACTACCGTATTCCAGCCATTTGAAATAGTGCTAGTAATTCCGCTCATAAACCCACTAATTCCGGAAGTAATGCCGTTCCAAGCGGATGAAATGAATGAACTAATACCGGACATAATACCAGACAAGAAAGAACTAATACCGTTCCAAGCGCCAGTAATGACACCGGTAATCACTCCAAGGGTTCCGTTTATGATTGAACTAATACCATCCCAAACTGAACCGGTAAAGTCCTTAATTCCTCCCCAAATCGTGTTCCAAATGTCGGAAATTGTATTTAACACGGTTTCAATCGTGGTTTTGATTGCGTTGATAACAGTAGTTACTGTTTCCGTGATCGCATTCCAAACTGTTTGTAAAACCGTTAAAATTGTATTCCAAATTGTATTCCAGATTTCTGAAATAAAAGTAATAGTTGTGTTAATAACATCACTTACTACCTGGATACCGGTTTGGACAATTGAAACAATAAGGTCCCAAATTGTTTGTAGAACCGTAGCTACTACATTCCAAATAACTGTCCAGATTTCTTTCAAGAGATTAAGACCGGTTTGGATAATGGTAATTAAACCTTGGATAGCAATCCCTATGACGGTTTTAATACCTTCCCAAATATTCCCGACAATCTCTTTCAATGTTTCCCAGGCACCGGACCAATCGCCGTTAATGATCTGCATAATCAACTTGATAATGCCTAAAATCACATTCAAGGCTGTTTCAACCACGTTTTTAATCAAGTCCCAAACAGTAGTCACAATTGGAACTATCAAATTCCAACCGGCTTCGATAATTGGTGCTACTGCATTAACGACGGTTTCTACAACTGCTTTTATAGCGTTCCAGATTGTTTCAGCGGTTTTTAAGATTAATTCATGGTTTTCATTCCACCAAGAAACCAAAGTACCAAAAATCTTTTTAACAAAGTTTACTACTTCAGTAATCGCACTTGATACAGCTTTATAGACTGCCTGGAAAGCAGAATCAACCTTTGCCCTAAATTCTTCACTTGTGTTATACAAGCCCACCAATCCGGCTACGAATAGCGCGATAAGGCCTATAATAGCCCAAACCGGGCCAGTAATCGCACCGATAGCGCTACCAATCGAACTAAAAACGCCGGAAATAGATGTACCGCTAGCGGTTGCGCCTTGGAAACCAGTAATTAAAGCAGAAATACCGCTTGAAACCTTGCTTACAATTCCGACAATTCCACCTACCACCTTAGTAATGGTACCTACGACTGTAAGCACCGGACCAGCAGAAACGACAATCGCACCGATCCACTTTTGCCACGGGGAAAGTGGTAAGTTGTCCCAAATTGTTTTCAAAACCCTAACTATATTATTCTTGAATGTAATAATAGTTTCTTTTAAGTTTTCCATCAGGCCTTTGATATCAGCATTTTTCTGACCAAGGCCGGCTACCAAGTTTTGGGCGGAAGCTTTCATAGATTCAAAGGATCCGGCTACTGTTTCGCTTGCTTCTTTTGCCGTGGTTCCGGTTATCCCCATACGTTCCTGTGTAACGTGGATCGCTTGGATAAGCTTATCAAACGGAATATCCTTTACATTTTTGGCCGTAGCTTTGAAACTGTCACCCATTACGCCCGATTCATTGACCAGGCGGGCCATTTCTTCCTGTGTACCACCATAACCGAGTTTCAAGTTATCAAGCATGGTATAGTTGTCTTTGGCAAAACCCTGATAAGCGTTCTGAATGTCCTGAATATTCGTTCCGAACTTATTCGCATTATCAGCCATGTCCACGATAGCCATATCAGCATATTTTGAAGCTTGGACGGTATCACCACCCAAACCTTGTAACAAACTGGCAGAAAAGGAAGTAACTTGTTCCATGTATTTCACGCCTGAAATGCCGGCCCGCTTGTATGCTGTTTCTGAATTTTTAATAACAGTACCCGCGGAATCCTTGAAAAGTGTTTCAACCCCGCCCAAGGCTTGCTCTAAATTCGCAAAAGACTTGATAACACCACCGACGGCCCCGGCTACGGGCAAAGTAAAACCGGCTGTCATGCCGGCCCCTACTTTCATCATGGAATCGCCTATACCGTCGATTGTTCCGCTTAGTTTTTGCAAGCTTGATCCAGTCTGACTCTTCAAACTTTCCAAAGAAGCTTGGGCCTCTTTCAAACCGCTTTTAAAGTCGGAAACATTTGCTTTCAGTATAGCCGTAACGTCAAAATTCGCTCCCATTAATTACCTCCTTCCTTTCTCATTTTGTTTATCAACCTATTTCTTTCGGCCATATCTAGTTTTCTTGATGGTATAGCCTTTTCAGTAGGTTGATTTTTTTGAAAAATCCTATCAAATTCTTTTTGATGGTCATAAAATTCATTGAAATTCTTAAACGCCGGACGGGTTGACTTACCGCGTCCCTTTTGCGCCTTAACTGACTGATTAAACCATGCCTGGATAGCAGAGTTTAAACGCTTATCCTCTTGCTGGATAGCGTAAGCCATATTATAGATTTCAAATTCTTCTAGTGTTGTCCGCATTGCTTCTTTAAAGGTCATACCATGCCGGGCAATAAGGAGCGCTAGCGCTTCATCATAACCAAAATTAGAACTTGATTCTTGCTGTTGCCCTACTCTACTAGGTTCATTGCCTTTTTGAGTAGGGGCGACGCTTTTAACTCTTGCATGATTTCTTCAATGGTCTGATCATACTTTTCATTTACGATTAGATCTTCAAGAAATTCTTCAATAGCGTCATTTGATGGTTTTTGTGCTTCTGTAACAGTCGCGGACTTAATCAAGTCGATCAATGCCAAAGGGTCATTCATTGCGCGCCCAGCGTTGAACATAGTCATAGCGCCATAACCGGTTTTCATTCCTTCCATTTCAACCGAATGAAGCTTATTCATTTCACGTAAAAAGCCAATCCCAAAGCGTAAAGTATAGTCTTTTCCACCAATATTTAAAATCATGTTGTTATTTCTCCTTTAAAAAAATTAAAAAAATAAGGGGCTATCAAAGCCCCTGAAAATTAAGCTGGTAACCCTGTACCTTCACCCTCTTTAGCCAAAGTATGGTATTCATACTGTGCCTTATTAATAGCGGATTTTTGACTTTCTGTTAGTGTATCTGTACTGATTACACCATTTCCATCAATCGCCATTTCATAGGTAAGTTCTACCTTATCATCTGCCGGCGCGGAAATTTCAAAGTTTTTGAAAAATCCTTGGTAGTATTCCACGTCATATTTTTCCTTACCTTGATCTTCGCGTTTGCTTGCAAGGTCCACGATCCAAACTTCAATCTTGTCAGTGTTGCGGAACCATTGGCGCATTTCTTTCCACATGTTCACCGTGTCTTTATCTTCACGGTAAGCTAGGGAAGTAAATTCACCTGAAGTTTCACCATCTGAAACAGAGTTCACAACTCCATCTTTTGTTTTTGTAGTTTCAACTTCTTTTTCGGCGTTCAAAGTCAATTCCGTTTGGAATCTTACTTTTCCGGCGTCTTGTTTTTTCTGGTCTTTAACGCGTCGGAAAAACGCAATAAAGTCTTTTCCTTGAATCAATTCTGCCATTATTTATTTTTTCTCCTTCTTTGTATAGGTAAAAGAAAAGTCCAGGACCACATGAAGCAATGGCTGGACATCTGTATTATCTGGTATGATCTGTTTATTAGTATTAGTGTGCTGTAAGTGATATTCCCACTTCCCAGAAATCTTTTTGACATTCGTTTCTAAATAGGCTGAAATATCGTCCAAATAGGCCCGCTGTTCCCTTGTAGCGTAAATATGGACCGTTTGGCCCACTGTTCCCCAAAGGTCATTATTTGGGCTTTCTAGGGCATTATTTTCACCAATATAAATAAAGGGGTATTGTGTCCCGGCTTCGGGCAAAAAGTCAAAGGTCTTTTCCTTTGCTTCCGCCATCATAAAAATCAATCTGAATAATTCATGGTTTGGCGTCATTTAAAAACCCCCTTCATTACGTTTGTCATATCTTCCTGAAAAAGCGGTTGGACTTCCTGGATCATTGGGCGCATGAAAGGCGTCCCTGGTTGAAAACGGGTGCCATATTCCTGGTAGCCGGAATAACCGGCTTCAGCGTGTATATGTGCTTCCATGCCCTGGTAATTCGTTGTTATGTGATTCTTTAGAAAACTTGTATCTACCGGCGCTTTTCTCTTTGCTACTGCCTTGCCACGTTCGCCATTGTTTTTTAAGACTTCCAAAGATTGTTTAACAGCGTTTGGGTGTGCGTTTGAAATGGTCATGGTCAACTTTTCCAAGCCGTGCCATTTAATACTAACCATTGTTAGGTCCTACCTTCTTCAACCGTACCGCCCCTTTAATTGGCGCGTCGATTGCTTCAATAGGCTCATAGGTATCGCCATTAAAAACGGCCTGATCAAAAGGCGCTTGCTCTTTCTGAAACCGGCAAGAAATAACTATATCTGTCCGGTTTCCGTACAATTCAAACACTTTTGATTGAGTGACTTTATTCACCAAGCAAGGGACTATAATAGTCTTTCTTGCTTCCGTTTCATACTTATCCGTTTCCGGATTGTATTTCTTACGCCCCCCACAAATTAAGGTAATTCGGTTCGGTGTCTTCATAGGAAAAACACCTTTCCGCGTTCCCGTTGCGTACCGTCTAGGCCAAAGTCTTTATTAAGAATAGCCATATACGGTTTGAATAAGTTATCCCACTCCTGGTAAGTCACGGAATAGCCATCAACCGTTTCAGACGTTACACCTTCCGAACCTTTCCGGCCGTATAGTTTATACACCACGTTTTCAATCATGAACTTGTACTTACTGTCAATTTTAAGCGTTCCGGTAAGTCCTTTGAAATAACTTTCAGCATCGTCCACTAAATCTGTCAACAAATCATTTTCTATGTTGTCAGTCGGATCAATACCCAACCGACGTTTAATTTTTGCTAGTTGGGTTTCTTCCATCCGTTTATTCCCCTTCGATAGTTTGGGCCAAAGCTACTAGATCCGCCTTTTTGGCGTCCGCTTCATATTCTACGCCAGCTTTATCTAGCAACTCTTTCAATTCTGCCACTTTCAATTTTTCAACTGGTTTTTCGGTTTCTTCGGCCGGTGCTTCTTCTTCGGTTGGTGCTTGTGATGGTGTTTCTGGTGCTTCTTCACCCTTAACGCCCAATACACCCTTACCAATTAATTCAGCAATTCGATCTTTGGAAACTTCAAAACCTTCACGGGGAAAAGTGTCCCCTGTTTCGTAAAAACGGTTATTATCTTTTGTGTCGATAATATTACGGGTTACAATATAGGTCATTGGTTACCCCTTTCTAATCTGTTTAGACGTTTTCAGCGCTAGCGGTCAACTTAGCAAACGCATTTGCTTTAGTAACCATAACAGCGATATCCATAGTAACGCGAACCGCTACCATTTCTTGTTCAAACAAGTTAATTGGTGTGCCGTCTTGGTTCTTCATGGTTGAAATTTGGCCTTCTTCAGAGATCTTGAAGTTAATGTTGTATGGAACACCATAAATCAAGCTGTTAAAGTCACCGGCCAAAAGGTCGCCTTTTTTAAATTGCTTAGATTTAAGATCCACGGTAGTGATACCGTCAATAGTGTTGTTCGCTTTGTCGTAAATTGTTTTCTTGTCACCGTCGCGGGCTTCACGCAATGCAGAACGGTTTTGAATTTTAGAAACAAAAGCATTAGGGTTGATATCAGCTTCATAAAGCTTATCTTCCAATTTAAGAAGGTTTTCATAGTTGATAGGACCAACCACGACTTGGCTAGAATCTTTTGCAGATTTAGCAACTGAATTGGCGAATGGTGTTTCATGTCCCAAAAGCCCAGCTTCATCAATCTTAGTATGGAAAGCTTCCACAATCTGCGGTTTCATATCTTCAAAGAATTTTTCCCATGTATAGTTAAGTGCTTCACGGGAAGCAACTAGGATAATACCCAATTTGTGAGCCTTCAAAGTAACAGGCACCACTTCAGGTTTATCAGTCTTGATTTTTTCTGTTTCATTTACCCAGTAAGCGGAAACGCCATCTGTTTGCACGTAAACGGTTTTTTCTTGCAAGCCGTCCATTTCATGATATTGTCCAAGTTGCATTACTACGGAATTTTCTGCTACGTCCTTCATAATAATGTCGGTCATTTTCTTAGTAAAAGTTCCATCTTTCTTTTCTGAAACCAATACTTTATCAGGGTTAAAAGTTTGTACTGTCATATTTTAAAATTCTCCTTTAAGGTGTTTTATTTAATGATTCGGGAATTACGGAAAATATCCCCTTTGTTTGATTTTTCGGCCCCGTTAAATTCTGATGAAACTTTAGGAGGTTCCGATTGTGAGTATTCAGCCTTGATTTCACTAATAATACTTTCAAGATCTGAAATAGCTTGTAAGGTACCTTCAGCGGTATCTTTAACAACAAAAGAAATCACTTTATCATTAACCGGAAGTTTCCGGCTAGAAAGTGTTTTAATAGCTTCATCTGTCAATTCTCGCTTGGTTTGTTCTTTTTCAAGCCCAGCGATCTTATCAAGTAAAGCTTGTTTTTCTGCTTCAGCTTCTTTCCGGCGGTATTCTTCCAATTCCTTACCGGTAAGTTCGCTTTCTGCCTTGTATTTTTCCAAGGCCTTAGAAATTGCTTCCGCTGTATCTTTGGAATGTTTTTCTTCCAAGGATTTCAAACGGCGTTGCATTTCGGCCACTGATACCATCTTTTCCGGTTCATGTGTCGGATTGCTAGCTTGTTCCTCAACTGCTTCCGGTGATTGTGGTTCAACAACCTGTGTATTTTGATCTTCTGCCATTATTAGGCTCCTTTCTACGCTTGACGGGCAACCTCCCCGAACTCATGAAGCTTTTAATGTCATCATCACGGTTTAGACAAGCAAAAAACCGTATGGAATCCCGTACGGTTTATAGTTATTTATTCAACTTTTTCGTAAGTTTCTGCAAAAATATCAGGCTTACACGGGTAAAATTCTCCTTGTACACCTTTGATAATGTAATCACCTTCAGTTGCAATCATCACCCCTTCAAGTGTTTCTATCTTTAAAACTGGATTATCCAAATCAGCATAATCAATTCGGACTGGATCCAATCCTAATTCTGACAATTTTAAAATTGATTCTTCGGTATCTACAAACTGAACAGCCTCAATTACAACAGGTTTCTTTCTGTATTTCATTATTCATCCCCCTCGTTTAGTTTGAAATCGTTTAAGGTGCTACCGCCTTTTTTATATTTTAGTTTGATATGTCCATAGCCCGAACATCTACAGTTAGGGTGCATAGGGTACATATTAACGCCCTTTTCCAATTCATCAACCGGAAAGGCTTTACCGTCCAAAGGGGCGCATATTTCACACGCCCCAGGTTCGGCTACAAAAATAAAATGTGTGAACTCATTCGCTACCAGCATTTCTTTTTGTGTGTCCGCGTTGATTCGGGCGATTTCTGTTTTTATTAATCTTTCAGCGCTTGACCGACTGGCACCGTATTTTTTAGCTAGCCTGTCCCGTTCCTGTTTGTAACCCATCATATCCGTGTAAATACGGTTTAAAGAAGCGAACACGTCTTTCTGTAAGGTTTGCTGTAAGCCTGTTTTACCCCAAACCCTATTAGAGAATGATTCACCGTAAAAATCAGCGTCTAAAATCGCTTCTAGGCGCCGTTTCACTCCCTTGGATGAATTGCCCAAAATTCCCGCTTGGCGCTTAAATTCGCTTAGTATTTCATCCCTACGGGCCTTGTCAAACATTTCATAAGTTTCCGCTGTTAGGTTTTGAATTTCCAAGTCTAATTCAGCTTTCAAAAGTTCCAGCCGGCTTACTTTCATCTTTAAGTTATAAACCCTTAGCCATTCATTTGTAGCCGGTGAAAAGTCTTTTTCTTTTACGGCCTTGTAAGCCTTACGGTTGAATTTGGTAACGTCCATTTGGTCAGCGCGTTTCATTGCTTCTTGTTTGGTCAAGCCCTCACGCCCCGCATAATTCATATAGAACCGGTCTATTTTGCCTTGTAACCTATCATAAGATTCCTGGTATATTTCTGTTAGGATTCTTTCACGGTCTAAATCTCGCTTCATTAAAGCGCTTTGGGCCTTACGTTCGGCGTTATACTTCCGGTTGTCCGCTATTTTCAAGTTCATCCGCTTCACCTACTTTATAGCGTCGTTCAAAATCGCTAGCGCCTTCTTCTTTCTTGATTCGGTCCACTTCCGTTTCAAAATTTGTAAAACTTGCATTATTGAGAAGGGTTTCTTGTGACAATTCCCCGCCAGCTTCAATGTAAGCCTTGATTTCCGTCCAAACATCCTGTGGGATATTAGGGTGGAAAGTGAAAGTTAGCTTGTCAGCTTCGATTTTAGGACCATTTACGGCCTTATGAATGTTACTGATTAACTCATAACGCCGGCGCAATGCCTTAGTAAAGTACGTTTCCTTGTCTTTGCGTACCTGTTCCAGCCCAATCATCTTATAAAGTAAGGCAATACCTGACTGTGTAGAATTAAAATGATCATCTTCAAGGTTCGGAATACGACTGAAGCGGTGAATATCATTCGCCAAACGGTTCTTATAAGCTTCCGTACCTTGTACGTCGTATTGCTTGTAAATATACCCGGCGTCCGCTGTCGTTTGTTGACCGTTTGCACTGATTCCGGTTTGAAGTAGTAGCGTGTTTGCGTCTTTCATTTTGGCCACGTTGTCAGCCGTTGCCCCAATCGCTTCCAGGTCACCCTTGATTAATAACATAGCGTCGTTTAAATCGCTCATATAATTGGCGGTGTCTGATTCGCTAGCGTCGTAAGCGTCAATTAGGGAAATTTCGCTTTCATAATCGCCCATTCTATACCGATTATTCCACCATTCAACAACTGGAATATCGTTATAATTGTGTTTGGTTGCTTCATCCAAAGCAAGGCGCGGGCTGTAATAAGTAAACGGCTTGTACTTAATCACTTGGTCTTTAGTATAAACCGTCATGTTAACCCGGTCATTATAGATTGGAAGATGGACCGCGCATATAATATTTTGTTCTACGGTCAAATCTCGGACCACAAACATTTCAAGCGGACTAATCAAAACCACCCGGTCCATGTTATCGCGATCACGGAAATGATATTCATAAGCACGGCCAAAAACAGACGCGTCAAAGGCTAAATCACTATTTAAGGCGTTAATATCATTGTTCCACTCAATTTCTTTGATTGATTGTAACTGGTCCTTATTTCCACCTTCCAGCACTCCCACGGTCACCGGGTTTCCGATAACGTAGGAGGTAGCAAAACTGGAAATGTAACCACCCCAGCGGTGCCTTACCCGGTAATCAGCTTTCTCTTTATCCATCCGGCGTTTACCGCTTAAAATGCTGTAATTGTTACCCTTAGCGTAAGAATCTAACACCCGTAAGCGTTGCTTTTGATATTCAAAAAAAGCTGTCAGCATTTCCCTGAAAGCTTTATTACCTTTCGCCGTGTTTAGCAATTCTTCAGCGGAAGAATATCTAAATTGTTCATTGGCTAGCCTACTAAATTGCAAGCTATCGTTACGGGTTGAAACTTCAATATCCAAACCGTGTTCAAATTCATTCACATGATCCATTTTTACCTACCTTCTAAACAAGCGATTTACTTTGGAAATCGTCTTATTAACGTCTAATTCCTTTTTCTTTTGGAAAATTCGATCTTGAACCGCATAACGTACCGCGTCCAAACAGTGGTTGTAACTGTCCACGGGTTCGTTTATATATTCGTTTGTAGCCCGGTCCTTCTTCCATGTGTAGTTTTCCAATTCTTCTATGGTCTTTACGCACCTTTCATCCACAATGATTTCATATTGTAGTATGTATTGAATCCCTTGCATGACTGACCCAGGGCCTTTTATAACATCAATTACCCGTGGAATATCTAGGTTCCTTAGTTCCTGATTCGATTTCTTTTCAGCACTATCCGCCCGGATAATCTCTTTTGAATAACCCAGAGCCTTGATTGCTTCAGCTATCTTGTCATTCGTAAGGCCTTTTTTAACATATTCCTCTACAATGTATAGACGCTTGTTTTCTTCATCTATCTTGACGTGCATGAAGGCGCTAGGGTCATTTATGAAACCATAGTCAAGGCCAAAGTCTGAAGGAATGTGTTTTAGTTCTTCCTTGTTTAAGAGTTGCTTTTTGTATTTAGGAAAAACAAGCTTGTCTAGTGTCGCAAACTCTCCCAGGGCGTATATTTTATAATAGGCCTCGTTTCGGTTTGCTAGTTCCTCAATATTTTCCTTTGTTACTTCATCCAAGAAACGGTTATCCTTGTATGTCGTTTGATAGATAACTGTATTCTTAGGCTTTTTCACAAAAAACGCATTATATACCCAATTAACTTTAGACACCGGGTTAAACATCAAATAGATCTGCTTGTTAGGGTGTTTCTTATCCCGTAGCCGTAGGGTCAACTGTGTGTAATCATCCAGGGTGAACTCTGAAGCTTCTTCCATAACCACGTCGGAAATACCTTTAATAGATTTGATTTTTTCCGGGTTGTCTAACCCTTTGAAAATGAATTGAGCGCCGTTTGGTAGCTCAATCCGATAAGCAGAATTATTAACCTTACAAGCACCAAGTAGGCCCCAGGCTTCCAAGCATTGCTTAACATCTTCAAAGATAGAATCATAAACACTTGACCCAACTTTCCGCAAAAAAAGAACCTTCCTTGGATATTTCCAAGCCTGAAGGCTCTTAAATACTACTTTTTGAATTACTCCATGACTTTTCCCACTAGAAGCACCGCCGTAGTGAATTTCTGTGAAGGTGCTATAATCTGTTAGTTTGTCATAAATATGCTTATTAAAAACCCGACTTGGATTTTTAATTTTTATTTTAATCTGTGGTTTCTTCATCATCCCAGTTTCCTAGCTCGATTTCTACCACCCGTTGAGTGATTTCTTGCCTATCCACAAATAAGCCATACCGTTTACCAAGGTCAACCGCGGAAGCCCGTCTAGTTGCTACTGATGGTTTTGCTTGTACTACCTTTTGTGTACCTTCACCATCTAGGACCAAAAGCGGTTCAGTGACTTCACCACGCATAACAGAGGTTAAAAACTCTAACACTTCTTGTTGATCCGCAACGCGTTCGGACTTTAGCTTTTCAAGTCGTTCATCTATATAGGCTTTAACCTTAGTATTTCTTAGCAACTTACTACCATTTACTTCAGCGGTTTTTATATTTTTGATTTTCGGATACGCCTTTTTATAAGATTCTGTAGCGTTCAATGAAATGATATAATGATCTGCAAAAATCTTTTGCCTTTCCGTCATTCCCAAATTCTTTTGGCTCCTTTCCGGTAAATTTTAAACAAAAAAAGGATAAAACTCCGTTGTTTTATCCCTATTACTTGATACTAACATTTTATCACATTGACGCAATCGTGCTTTTAAAGTGTCATTAATTAAAATGCTACTTATACCGGCAATTATCAAACGTTATCACCATTAATAATTCTATCCAATTCATCAATCGCGGACCGTTTCAAACGGTAATAAGTCGGTATTGAAATACCGTCCAGATCATTACAAATATCCAAAACGTGTTTTTTAACAATATAAGTAAGCCTTAATACCGTTCTTTGTTTAGGATCTTTCAACTTATTGATAACCCTACTTAATTCTAACTTTCTGTTAATAATTTCAGTGGTATCTTGTTCAATAGCTTCTTTCATAACTACCAATTGTGTGTAAACATCATCAATTTTACGGCCTTTTCCACCAGATATTTTATCAACTTGAAATTTCGGGCTTGATAATAGCCCGGCTTCCAATTCATTGATTTCATCCATCCGGCTTTTAATATCAATGTCCAATTTCTGCAATTCATCAAGTAAATCCTGTGCCTTACTAACCAATTCCCCCGAACCCCTTTTCATTATGAATAATGTTATAATATATTTATCTCCTATTTTTTCATTTTTCATAACTTCTAAAAAGTCGGTTTTGCAGTAGGCCGGCTTTTTTTAATTTTGGGGCGCGTGTATCAAACGCCCCTTTTTTTAGATTTATTCAGTATAAAGGAGTACCTCCATTCCAATTTTTTATTTTTGATACACTTATCACTTACAAGCTTTTCAGGGCTTGCAAGCGTAAAATTCATTCTTCCACATTCCAAGCTTTTTCTAGGTAGTGCCTCGCGATTACCTTTTTTTCGTTCTTCTTCTATGCTTAACTTCTTCAGATTCTTCTTTTCTGTAACTATTAACAAATTCCATCTTGATATTGTCAAACTTCCATGTATCGTTACTTTTATAGTCGTCCATGTATTCATCCATACATTCCAGAAGAAAGTTTGGATCCATTACACCTTTAAAGGATTTCAGCATAGAAGGCGGGGGAACTGTCCCCGCTTTTCTATACTTGTTCAGTCTATTCATGAAACTTTTAATCCGTTCCGCTCCCAGACTTTCTACAAAACCTTTATGATCCGGAAATTCTGAAACTAGTTCTTCATACAGCCTAAAAAACTTTTCAGCGTTACTCACTAATTCCCAATTCCTTTCAAATATTCAGGCATTTGATCCCCGATTTTTAGGCTGTCATATTGTTTTTTAGTAACTAGGAAGTTACCATATCCGTTTATAGTCACCGTATAGCGCCCTTCTAGGACGTTTTTAGCGCTTATTTTCCCGGCTCGGTCAATTATACCCCCGGCATTATCAACCTTGTATATGATCGTTTTAGGCTGGTTTTCAAGTCTTTCAATCTCCTGTCTTTGGTTCACAACTTTAATATTAAGGACGATTATTTGAAAAACAGCAAGGAAAGCAAAGAAGTAACTAAACCATTCTTTTTCAGTTTTCATTCTTCCTCCTTTTCTAGTTTTTTTAACAGGCTGTAAAGTTGTTCCATATTGTGGACAAATATAAAATTACCTTGGTAGTAAATTTGATTAAAACTAAACGGTTTATTATCCGTAAAGTATCCTGTAAAAACAGTTCTTTTATTGTTTTCTAAAACTCTAGTCACTGATACTGAAATATTTTTAATATTTTCAGTATTGATAATATAACTGGTTTCATCCCTGTTATCCTCTTTTATTCTAAAATACGCAAGCGCCATTATTTCTTCCCCTTTGATACAAAAAACACTAGTCCGGCTAGTATGAAGCCAATCAACCAAACAAGGCCAAATAGTAGGGCTATAATATCAGAAAGCGTCAATATGATTTCCATCTATTCCACCTCTTCAATCAATCCATTCTATCTCGGGTTTCCCCTCAAACCCTTTCTCCCAAAGAAACCAAGCATAAGCCACGGCGCTAGATTTTATACTTTCAAAATCTCCATTTTTTGCGCAAACTATTCGCCTGCTAAAAACATATACTTTCTTAGGAGGGTATTTTAAAAACATTTTCCTTCTTGCTTGTCCTTCAAGAAACTGTATTTTTAAGAACATTGCTATTTTCCGCCCTTTTTTTGTAATTTTTAAAGCGTGAGTTACAAATTCTTGGGCTATTTTATAAGGTGGATTCGTAATTAAATCACCATTCCATTCTTGTATTTCAAAAAAATCTTTAACTTCCCCAAAACCGCGGTCAATCAGATCATAGGAAGTTGTTTTTATATCGTGAAGAATCAATCTTTTGCTTAGGTGTCCTTCACCGCAAGCCGGCTCTAATACATTTTCAAAACTTTCTTTTTTCAACAAAAAATCTATCGCTTTCGGATCTGTTGCGTAGTAATCATTTTTCTCTCTTTCATCTTTTACATGATTACTAGCCCCCAGCGGGGCATAAATGCTTCTAATGGATTTTTCCATATATTCTACCTCCTAATCTATACAAACCAACCGCCGGGCTTTATCCTGGTTTGTCCTTTTTTTATAAGCCGGCGTAGCGTAGAAACTTATTGTTTCCACTTTTACATTTAAGAGTTCAGCAAGTTCTTTTTTTGTTCCGATTGCTATAAATTTTTCACCTCTATAAAGGGCATAAATCTTTTCCTTGTTCATTTAAACCTCCAACAATTCCGGATTTTCGTAGATGTTGCCGATAACCTCACAATTAGTATGTCGTAACCACAATTCACATCCGTGTTGATTAGATTCAAGACGATATGCTCCTCCTCGATGCCTTACAATTTCGTAATAAGTGGGTTCAGAATAGACATCCTTAGCCATTTTGACTATATCCCCCTCAAAAATCTCCTTGCCGTGCTTATCAAACAACCCTGTTGATTGCATAATCGAATAAAAACCATCATCTGCGCTTAAAGCTAAAAATAATTCACTAATTTCTTCGTAGGTTTCAAATACTTCAATTTCTTTTGTTTCTGTATTCCACGCTCTATACTTTGGAATCATCCTTCCACCTCCTTTGGCGGTTTTGGATAGCTCATCCAGAATATTGTATCTTCATCAGTGTCCTCGAAACCAATTCCTTCCCCATAATCAACCCAAGTATCTGTTGTTATCCGCTTTGTCGTTGGATTATAGACAAGGACTTCTTCGTCAATTTCTGGAGTTTTGCCATCCCAAACAAATTCAATGGCACCATTAAAATATTCCTTTTCATCTTCAGCAATATTTCTTGTTGTTAGCTCATTCCATTCCATTCATTCCACCTCCTCAACTTCCACGCCTGGGCAATCAAACACCCAGCCGAAACCGGCGTCTTCAAGCTCTTTGCGGGTGTGAAAGTTGACTGTAGAACCATACGGGTAAGTATCGCTTAGATACCAATAGCCGTTATCCTTATTCTTTTTCAGAGCAACGCAATCTTTCTGCATTCCCTTCATCTTCACAAGATAACGTTTCTCTTTCTCGACTGTGTAGCCGAATTGGTGCATATTGACAAGGGTTTGAAATGCTTTTTTAGAATGATTAAACCAGTTTTTGAACTCAAAATCCTCTTGATTTTCCCATTCATAGACGTAATTCCAGATATTATAGTCTAAATCATCCTTATGTTCTTCATACCAATCCGCCACAAACTGCTTTACTACTGGTTTATTTAATTCTTGCCGTATTTTGTCAGCGTCTTTTAATTGCTGACCGACCCATTCGCCCTCTAGCTTACCTTGCTTATATCCGGCACTATATTTCGAAGCTCCGTAACTACTACCGAATTTATATAAAATATCATCGAGCCATTCCAAACGTGTCAATCCATTTAACCCTTCCATTCGGGCGATAATATCTTTTAATTTAATTTTATTTTTTTCAACAAAATCACTTGCATTTTTTACAAAATGGTTTGGGATTTCTACTTTATCACCATTATCTAAAATCAAATGTATATTATCATCACCAAGGGAACTCCGACTAAAACCGTCATAAGTTCCGTATAATAAAAATCTAAGCCGTTCGTCCATTTTATAAATCCTCCATACTTTCTTCAAAATCATCGACAACAAAATAGTTAATACTTTTTGGGTTTATAAAAAAATTTCTAATCTTCATTAAATTTCCATTATTAAACTGACTGATGATTTTCGTTAGTTCATCTTGAGTAAAATCGTCAACCAAGAATTCAGCTTTTTGTGAGTTTGAAAAACCAATTGTGAATTTTTTGCACTTCATCCCTTTACCTCTTCTGATCTATCTTGAAATCCCGTAGTATTCATGTCCACATGGTATACAGCAGAAACCATAACTTTCAAAATACTTATCAAATACTCCAACTTCACTATCGCAAACAGGACAATGCGTTCTGCGGTATCTTTCTTCTTTGTTCAGACCATTCAAAATTTTCTTTTTTCGTTGTCGCTTATTCATGAGTTACCTCCTTGTTGATTATTTAAAAACTATTGTCATACTTGACAAATTCCGTAGGATTTCCTGTTTTTCCTTCAGTTCCTTCTCCACTTCGTTTTTCTTCTGCAAGACTTTCAATATTTCCACGTTCAATCTGTTCCGTTCCTTCATTTTGGACCGTTCCGATTTCTCTAGCTTCTTTAGCTGTGATTCCGTTTGTTCGATTTCTTGTAAAAGCTGTTCCCTGTATTTCATCCGTATTCACTCTTTTTATAAATCTTCTTCCTTGACGAAGGAACCATTAACCCAGCGCCCTTTCCGGTCCTTAATTTCGTTATAAGCACCTTCAAAACATTCTGTAAAGTCATAGCCTAATTCTCTACAAATAAGATCAAGGTAACAAATAATATTTTGAAGGTTGATATTAAGAGAAGTTTCAATACCTAAATCTTGCGCAACTTTAGCTTGAAAGGCGCTATCTGTGATCATCCAAATCCAAGCGGTCACCCCACCAAAATCAGGAATATAATCTTCCTTTTTAGTGAAAAACACTTGTTCCGGATTCACTCCGGCCATCATTGCATAACCTACGACAACCACGGCTACATCACCGATTGAATCCTTAATAACATCTTCCTTGTTTTTGAGATACCCTGAAACCAGTTCGCCGGTTTCTTCAATCAGCTTTAAACCTTGCTTGTCTATATCCCCTTGAGCAATACCGCGGGCAATAAACCAATTCTTAGTGTTAAAAAGTAAATCACTTACTTTTTTATTCAGTTCCATCTTCTAATAACTCCTTCAATTCTTTAATTTTTGATTTCAACCAACTGCGCCGGTGTACTATTGCCCCTTTCGTAAATTGCGGGCGCAACCGTTCAAAGTGTCCTTTATCTGCTAGCTGTTCCTCATAATTGGAAATAGCTTTTTTAATCTGTTCTTTATCTATTTCCACTTTCTAAAACCTCAATTAACCAACCTAAATATACTTGGGCTTTTTTTAAATCTTCCAGGCCATTCTTTTTTGAATGTCGTAAAACATACTTAATGACATTTCCAAAAAAGAACCCTTCAGCATATTCCGGACATGGTGCAAAATTTTTGATCACGTCAATTACTTCCATCCCATTTTTACCCTTGTAATGGTCCGGCTCATTAACCAAATCTTTCTCCACAAGTCCCGATAAAACTTGTTCAAAACTCTTTTCTTTTTCCATATTTATCCTTTCAAAAAGTTTGTGAAATTTTCCTTGTTACCGTGTTACCGTAATTTCAAAACTTTTAAAGTTTTTTCTATTTTATTTTTTACAAACGTTGATATAATAGGCTTTCTTATTTTTTATAAATATTTTTATACTTTTTTTATAAAATACGGTAACACGGTAACATTTATATAAAAAGTATTAATAAAGTCAGTAATATCAAGGGTTTTCAGTGTTACCGTAATGTTACCGATCTCCCAAAATGTTACCGATCTCCCCCCAAAATGTTACCGTGTGTTACCGTAAGTTACCGTAAATTTTTCTTCACAAAGTCATTAAAATTTATTCAATTTTTACAAAACCTTTTATAACTTTTCCGTTTGCTCTATAAGCTTTTTTCTCCCAATACGGGAGGTGATCAATAATCAAATTAATCTTTGCGGAAAGTTTCCGATCATTTGAATTTTTCATAAATAAGTTGTACATAATTTCACGGGTTGAAACTCGTTTGAGTTCTTCCGTCCCAAATTCGATTTCTGAAGAATTATCAAACCAAGACGCGGTGTATTGGTGCTGTCTTTGTGCCGTCATACGCTCCCAATTTGAAGGGATAGGCATTTCTAAATAATCAAGCACCTGTATTTCAACTTCATCCCGATACATGAAGTTTTCACGGTATTTTTCTAATTCTTCTTCAGTTTCAGCATCAAATTTTAGTTCGAAACCTTCCTTATAAATTGAAACAGCTTCCCCCCAAATCTGATCTATTGTAGCTTGTTCAATTTCCATAGGGTGTCTTTTCTGCCTTGCACCATCCACCATCACGGAAAGGAAGCGCCGTTCACCGGTTTTATCTTTGAGATATTCCCGCTGGTTTGTGGTCCGGGCTAGAATGAAGTTTTTTGCAAATTCTTCCGTCTTGGACATATAAGGGCGCCGGTAACGCAAGCTAGTTTTAGAAATAAAAGCTTTCGTTTCCGCAAATGACATCCGGTTACTAGCCACCATTTCATCATCATTGACGATTAGGCTTTTTAACATAATGTCAAAATTATCCTTATTGTTAAAATCTGTAACCGCGTCAGTGTACCATTGCCCCCCGATTTTTTGAAGTAGGGAAGTCTTACCGACACCCTGACCACCTACCAGGTCTAATACATAGTCAAACTTCACGAATGGTTCATAGACTTTTGCCACGGCTCCGACTAACCACATTTCCGCTATTTTAGAAATTAGTTCGGTATCTTCCGCGCCCAGATAATGTTGAAACATTTTTCTAATTCGCTTCCTACCGTCCCAATTTTGGGCCACGCGCTCCATGTATTCTTTTACCGGATTGTAGGACCGTTCGGAAAAGAAGGTTTCAAGTCCGGCCTTCATTGCATTGGGTGAATAAACAACCCCTAAATTATTCTCAAAGTAAACTGTAAGGACACTTACAAAACTAGCGGGTAATTCCCCAGCTTGAAACGTGGTATTTCCAAGTCTGATTTCATGCGTTAGTTCATATTCTTGGGAAAAATCGTTCCTTCTTAAATACTGCCCTAATTGTTCATCTGCTTTTAAAGACATCACCACATTGGCTGGGCTAGTACTTTTTATGTTACCTTCAGCCGTCAAAATTAATTTAGGGTTTTTGTCAATACTTACGACATTACCAATTATTCTCACCCCCTTCTATCTTTCTTGATCATACTTTCCACCGTCCGCCTTACCTCGTTTTCAGTTAAAGGGTTTATACTATTTCCGTTTGCGATTTCTGCAAGCTTTAAAACGTGTTCATCATCCACGGCCCGGAATAACAAACCGCCTACAAACTTAGCTAGTTTGTCATTCCGTCCGCCTTCATCCCCAAAACCAACCGCAATAGTTTCTAATAATTCCGTGGTCTGGTTCCGGTCACGGGTCAAACTTCTTTCTTTCAGGTTTTTAAGACCTTCTGAAGTGTACCCGTGTGTTTTCTGATAGGTTCTCTTGATTGCTTGGATCAACTCTTTTGAAGGTGTAACCATTGTTCCGCCTTCACTTGATTTTTCCAAATCCCATTCATATTGACCTTTTTCAGTTGCGGAAGGTGCTACAAGTACATAATTGTTTTCATGTGCTTTTATATCCACCCCAGGGAGAAAGCCAATCATTTGACTGATAGGACAATCATCCCGCTTGAAATAAAACAAGTGTTTCCCACCGCTAGCGGTTTTGGCTTGTAAGGTCGGTTCAATCAAGTTTAAATACTTCCAGCGTTTGAGTGATTCAAAGCCGTTTTCTTTTCCGTGCTTGTCAATATCAATCACAAAGAAATTAGTAGTTTTTAAGGCTATGTTAGCGTTCGGGTGTCGATCCCAAAAGTCCGCTATTTCTTCTGCTGTCATTTTGGGCTTGTCCGCAAACTCTATCATAGGCCTTTTATTTTTAGGGTTGATAGGAATGACGGCAAAGCCTAACTTTTGATATTGTAAAGCGTAGTCCTTCATGCTAGCCATTCCTATTCACTCCCTAAATGTTAGAATGGTAGATCATCTTCATTTACTTCAGTAGCGCTTGTGTTTGGTAGGCCTTCAGCTTCATCAAGGTCATAGTTACGGTAAGGTTTACCTTTGCTTGTTGTTTCAACGATTTCCAATGTATAGTAGGTTCCTACGGCTTTACGGTTAAGGGCTTCTTCAAGGGCCTTACCATCTTCAAAATCAGCTTTAAGGGGCGCGTCGTCCGCAAAGGCCAAAGCTTTTTGAAAAAATTTGATAGTACGCTGTACTGACCAGCCAATGTCTTTGCCGTTCCAAGTGTCAAGCGTTCCGAAGGAAACAAATTCAGTCCGGCCATCATAATCACCCCCGCGAATTTCAAAGCGATATTGTAGGCTTTCCCAGCCACTCTCTGCCACGTTAAATTGTACTGATTTTAGAATAGCTTGGTAGCTACCCGCTGGAATTGGTGCCGGACCGTTTGCGCTGTCCTTACGTGGGTCAAAACCTTCTTTTTTAATTGATTGTGCAATGTCTAGTAAACTCATTGTTTAATTCTCCTTTTGTATTTAAATTATTTATTTAAAATTGTAGTATATAAAATTTAGAAAAGATCATCTTCAGAAACTTCTTCTTGTTTCTGTGGTTTAGGTGCTTCCTTCTTGGCTTCTTCTTTTTTGGCCGGTGCCGGCTTGCTTGGTGCTTTTGCTGGTTCCAAGGCCCCGCGGATAGTTGACAAGATTTTCAAGATTTCTTTATCGTCCACCTGGTCCATATAGTATTTTTTGCGCTTGCGTTCAACTTCCCTATTGTAGTTGTTGCCTACTTTTTCGGTATGGATCATCAAGTCTGAATTACCATTGATTAGATTTACATACTTATCTTTTAGGCTTGGTTTATCCTTTGTAGCGTTGCCGTTATCATCATATTCAGACACTTGACGACTGATATAAATGACATTCATAGGAAGGGCCTTCAAGTCAATTACCATTTCAGTGATAGCCTGATTGAAAAAGTCGTAGCCTTTACCATAAGGAATTTCTGACAAAGATTTAACCCGCGGTTCCCCGGCTGGTGTCAATTCATCACATACCGCGATTTTAATCATTTCAATTACATCATCAATAACATCAACTACTACTGTTTTATAAGTATGTTTTTGAGTTTGTAAGGCCAAAAGGATTTCGCCAATTTGAGCGATAACACTTTTAGTAATTCGCCCTTGCTCATCCTTTTCATTCACAAGTTGAATACTTGGTACGGTGTTAGCTTCAGCATTGCCATCTGTATTTAAAATGATAGGCGCCGGGAACTCATTCGCAAGATAGCTTTTTCCTGACATTGTTTCACCATAGAAAAAGAAATTTCTAGGCGTGTCCTTTGGTATCTGTGGCTTATTTTCCGGTAATTTAAAGGTCATTTTATTCACCGTCCCCAAAAAGTTGTTCAGCCAAACGGCGTTTCAGAAATTCACCAAAATCACCAAGATCATTTTTTTCAATTTCGCGGATTTCATCACCGTTTGGATAAGTTAATTCAAAAGTTGCGTTCACTTCAATAATTTCAGCCCCGAAAGCTTTAGCAAGGTTTTTCATTTCTTTCTTTTGTTGTTCATAGCCTTCCTCACTCATTGTCAAGGCGTTTTGAATTTCGTCAGTGTAAGAATTTTGAAAGGCTAGACGTCCGCGGTCTTTGTAGCTTTCCAAAAATTCGCCTTGTTCTTTGTCACGGAATACATAATATTTAGTAGTTACTTTAGTCATTGTTTAAATCCTCATTATCTTTCTTTTGTTCTTTTGTTGCGCGTTCCCCTAATAGGAAACCTACCATAAAAATTAGTGTACTGAATACAATCGTCTCAATATTCATTTCATCCATCCTTAAAATAAAACTCTATGACATTTACGTCATTTTGTTGCCGGCTTCCTGTTATCCGCCAAAGTAATTGCCTGTAATCATCATATTCCCCGGATTCTTCACTTACCGGGTCTAAAACTACAATAGTTTTATACTTATGTTGTAAGCCGTCCACTCCTACGCCTAAAACTTGACTAGTAGCAACTACTACTTTTCTTTCTAGGCCTTCCTGTCGGTCCCCGGTCCATATTCCTATTTCCGGGTGTCGGTCATGGATCACATTGACAACCTGTTTAGACTTGCTTACTATAAGCATATCTTCAGGCGTCCGATCTATCAGACCGTCAAGCGTTTTTAACAGTGGTGTATCTTGGTTTATTGGTTTCAACTTTGGAAAATCAACCTCTACCCCGGTTTGGTTTAAATACCGTTCAAAGGTAGCCCGGCCAAAGGATTGCTTAGCGATTGCGGTTTTTCCATCAACCGTAACTAGATTCAGCTTTCTGAATTTCTTCAATAGTTCCGGGTTTCCAACTTCCAAGGTGTTTTTATAAAACTTGGTTTTATAGCCATTGTTTTCCGTAGCTTGTTCAATTTCTTCTATTTCTTCCCAGCGGAAGAAGTTAGGGAGATTATTGACATAGCTGTCATAGTTTCTGAAATCTTTCCATTTTTCTTTTGAGTAAGAAAACGGATCGTAAACCATTTGGCCGTGTGTTTTCTGCCATTCAAATTTCTGGTTAGGCGTAGCATAACCGAAAATTGTTTTTTCCAAAGGGTAGAAATTCTGGCCTTTTTTTCTAATTGGCGTAGCAGATAAACCGATAGTGTATTTACGCTTTATTTTGCGATATAAGGCGCTCAATTTATCACTTGACATATTCTGCCATTCGTCTATTATTAGGACGTCACAAGCGATTTTAAAGCCCTTTTTAACCTTATTCTGTAAAGTCCTATCCGTCATAATTTCAAAATCGCAATTATCCGAATAGTTGAACCTTTTAACCGTATCTTTCCAGCCTTCAAGGATGGATAAGCGGTTATTTAAGATTAAGACTTTTTTAGCTTTCTTGTGCTTACAGATTTCAAGGGCGCAAATTGTTTTACCCCTACCCCCAAGCGCTTCTAAAAAGATCCCGTTGGTTATCCTATCACTACGCTTTACGGCTTCTTTTTGCCATTTTTTTAGTTTAATTGCTATTCTCTAATACCACCTTTCCAATGTCAAAAATAACTTCTTCAATGTCATTTCTTACGGCCCAGAATAACCCTAAACGGGCGGACGCTCTAGCGTCTTGATGGTGACTTTTATTAAACTTCCACAAACCAAGGGCCTTTAACAATTCATTTGGTATATCTGATTGATACCCGGCATTTCGTTGTAAAATTGCTTTCTGGAAGAATAATTGGAAGTAAGCAATAGTTTCTAAAACTGAATTATCCTTGGAAGCGTCATTGTCACGCGCTTCGAATTTTTCAATTATTACTACGTCAGGCTGTAATTTGTAGCCTATTTCATCAAACCATTGCTTAATAGCCGGTAAACCTTTTGGAACTATCCAATGGTTAATTAGTCTGGCATTATTAAGGTAAACAATCCCAGAAGTGCTATCTTCAGCCTTATTTGAAGATGGATCAATACTTAAAATTTTCATTTACTTGATCCGTAAGCTACGGTTTTCCTGAAGCGTAGCGCCTTTAATTTTTTTACCTTCATTCAAAACTTCATAAAGTGCCTTTTTATTCGGGCTTTCAGTTATCTTTTTCACCCAATATTTTTTAGGTAGTTCTGCTTCATCCACAATGACACTAGCTTTTGAGTTTTGGACTGAAATAGTGAATAGTTCACCTTTGATTTTTGTTTTCCCGGTGATTTCCATTGAAGCCTGAAGGTCACGCTTTAAGCGTTCAATTTTCTTGTCAGTGCTTTCTTTTTTCTTTTTGAAGCGTTCTTCTTCCTCCTTGTAAACCTTTTTATCAGCTTCAAGGTTGCGGATCAATTTAGCGTAATTTTCAGCCTTAGCCTCAATTTCTTCATCAAGTCCCAGGCTTTCAATCGTATCTAGTTTGGTTTCATCATCAATTTCTAAATTGTAAATGTCCAAATATTGGCCTGTTAATTCATATAAAGTAGCCATTTTTTTATTCCTTTCCTTTTAGAGAACTTCAGCCATTCCCCAATCATTATCAGAAACAGAAGCTTTTCTTAATAGCGCCATTTGGGCGTTATATTCTTCAATAACTTTCTGATCGTGTGCCTTGATTTCATCTTCCCAAAGGGCTTGTAATTCAGCTACCTTGTTCGCTTGTTTCTTTCTGCGTTCCGCTTTTCGGTAATCTACCACGGCGGAGATAAAACCGGCTGTAAAGGAGATTCCCGCAATTAGTAGCACCCCGGCCACTTGACTGGTTAAACTTGGTTCTAACATTTTTCAATTTCCTTTTCTTGTTCTAAAATCTCATATACGTCCTTCAGGTCGTACATTTTTTCCCGCCCCTGCTTTCTGAATTTTAGCCCCCGGCGTCTTAATTTCTTAATATATCCGTGGTCAAAGCCAAATCTCTTGCAAAGGTCTTTTTGGTTAATTGGTAGCCGTTCTTCTTCCAATTCTCTTTTTACTTCTTCTTTAGCAAATTGAAGAAGTTCCTTAATAGCCATCTTTGCTATTTCATCATTTAACAAAGGCGGTAAACTTATATTTTCCATTTTCACCCCCTCAACTATGCGGGCAAGCTTAGTTGTGTTATAATGTAAGTAGTTAAAATTTCTGAAGCGTTCAATTTTCTATTGGGCGCTTTTTTTGTGTTAGTCGATATTGTAATCAGCTATCACTTGCAAAATAAACTTATTAGCTTTCGGGCCTCGGGTTGAACCGCTTAAAATGTTTGTCACTTCCTGGCGGTCCCGCCCATAAACTGAAGCCAAATCGCTTTTTTTGATATTATTCGCTTCCAGGAATGAAACTACTTTTTTCCGTCCTACGTCAATATCTGGCATATATCCTTTTCCTTTCTTCATTTATTTTGTAAGAAGAAAGCAACTAAAATTTCAACTATTTTTTTATGTTATCTCTTGACTTATTTTATACGTTTGTGTAAAATGAAGGCATAATAAAAACATTGATATTAACAATAAAACCGGTTCACCAAAACTTAATTTATTGTTTATCTTTTTAGTTGTTTTTTTAGTTGTTTCTCACTTACAAAAACTATTTTATACTTTCGTGTAAAATTTGTCAAGCATTTTTACACGAAAATATAAATATTTTTTGTCAATCCTTCAGAAAGGTTGATAAATCAATGTTCGAGACATTCGAAAAAATAAAAATGTTAGCTAAAAATCAAGGAATTAGCTTACAAAAGATTGCCGAGGATCTAGGTTTTAGTACAAACTATCTTTATAGTTTGAAAAATAAAAAAGCTCCTTCAGCAGAACACATAGCAAAAATAGCCGATTATTTCGGTGTTTCAACTGATTACTTATTAGGGCGTTCGGAAAACCCTAATCACGCTTCTAGTGATCAAGTAGATAAAACCACGCGCATAAACGTAGAAGAAATTTCTAATAGCGTCATGCTGTTCAGTGGTCGGGAATTAACTGAAGAAAAGAAAAAAATCATTCAATCCATAATAGAAGCCTATTTAAAGGAAACGAATGATTAGAGGTATTAAGCCTTGACTGAAAAAGAAATTTTAAAGGATCACGATATTACTATACATACTTTTGACGGTGATTTATTACCGGATGAAGTCGGTTTCTATGATCCTATCACTAAAACAGCTTTTATTTCTGACAAGTTAAATAAAAAGGAAAGAATAAAAGTATTGCTTCATGAGTTGGGCCACCTGGACCATACCACGGCGGAATATACTAATGCTAGGGTACGCTGTGAGAATGAAGCAAACAGGAATATGATCCACCATCTATTGAAAGACGCCCTTTCTCAAATAGAGAATAAGGCGGATTTTAACTATATAAAATTCATGGAATTTTACCACCTTACCACGGTAACGGATGAAATCATGGTAAAAGAAGAATACCAGGCTTTAATCTAAACAAGGAGTTTAAAAAAAATGAAAATTGGAGTTAGAACACCCAGCCTAAAAAAGAGTTTAAAGGCTAGGACAACCGGGAGGTTGAATAGAACTTTAAAAAAATCAGTAAATCCTTTATACGGTAAAAAGGGGATGGGGTATATTAAAAACCCTGAAAAGGCTATTTATAACAAAGTCTATCATAAAGCAACAGTAGACCCTTTGAAACCATTGAAAAACGGAAGCCGTAATAGCACCAAACAAACGGCGCCGGAACCTGAATTAGTAGGGTACAACCTTTATAAAATCGAAACCAAAGAATATATTTGTAATAAATTAATGTACATTCTTTTGGCTGTATTTTTAGGAATCTTTGGGGCGCAATACTTCTATTCAGGCCAAAATAAAAAAGGCCTTCTGTCTCTATGCTTCTTCTGGACAGTAATTCCCTTCTTTGTTGGCCTATATTGCGCCTTAACTGCTTTGTTTTTAAAAACCGATTCAAACGGTAATATAAAGATAGTTGATAAGGAAAAGGTAAAAACTGATCAACTTTCAAAAGCGAGTGAAGCAATGAAACAAATAGAAAAGTATTCTATTCCGTTAACGACTACTTCAGATCTTGAAATCTATTCAGATTCGTTAAAAAATATTTTAGAGGATCTTTCTGAATTAGTGACATTGTGTGAAAACTTCCCAAAAAATGAATCCATTGTGGTTTTAGCCGAATCTGTTGAAGGGATGTACAAAGGTTTGGAAGGTGAAGAAAATAATTTCATTAAACGTTATTACTCCGAACAATTAGAAATTTCCAAAAGATCAGATAACCCGGAGTATTTGGAAGCTAGCAAACAAAAGTTAATTGATTCAGGGATATTTTCAAATTCAGGAATAGAACTAATTGAGCTTTTGTACAAATAAAAAAACCTCCCAAGCTTCTACAAGCTAGGAAGGACATGAAAAAATTACACTTGTATTTTAACATTTTCTTTTCACTTTCTCAACTATGCGGGCAAGCTATTAGAAGAAAGGAAAGACATGATTAAAAAATACACTATGAAAAACGGGGAAACTCGTTACTTATTCCAAACATATTTAGGTGTGGACCCTTTGACCGGTAAGGAAAGAAGGACCACGCGCCGGGGTTTTAAAACAATCAAGGAAGCCAAACAAGCGGAAAGGAACTTACTTCTAAATGTGGAAGAGTATGGATTGCCTTCCAATGGAAATTATAGTGATCCAACTTTTGAAGAAATAGCTGGCTTATGGTTGGAGAATTATAAAACCACGGTTAAGGCTAGCACCTTCGAATTAACTAAAACACGATTGAAACAAATTACCCAGGATAACTTTAAAGATTTGAAAATAAAAGGCCTTTCTGTCGCCTATTGCCAAAAAGTAGCTATTTCTTTAAGCAAGAAATACGCGTTATATGGTCAATATTTGTCAATCATCCAAAGAGTTTTTAAATACGCCGTATTGATTGATATAATACCTTCTAACCCTTTTGATAAGGTCATAAGGCCCAAAGGTAAGGAAGCTAAAAAGAAAATAAATTATTTGGACAAGGAAGAACTAAAACACTTCCTGGAATGTGCTTCATCCGCTTCCGTCCCTTACTTTTTCCCGCTTGTCTATCTAATCAGCTATACCGGGCTTCGGATAGGTGAAGCCTTAGCCCTGAAATGGTCGGATATTGACTTTGAAACTAAAAAGGTTTCCATTACTAAAACGGTAGCTAAAATAAATGGAAAACAGATAATACAAACCCCAAAAACTAAAAATAGCAAGCGTATTGTTTCTGTCGATTCTTCAACCTTGGACGTTTTGAAGAAATGGAAAAAAGAGCAAATTAAACTTTATTTTAAAGTTGGAAAACCCTTCAAGAATGAAGATAATTTTATCTTTACTAATCAGTACGCAAGTTGGATCCACGCCAATGATTTTACAAGTTGTTTTAAACGATTCATAAAAAGAAACGGCCTAAAAAAAATCACACCCCACGGGTTAAGGCATACTCACGCTAGCCTTTTATTTGCTTCAGGAGTGGAACCTAAAAATATATCTGATAGATTGGGCCATAGTTCCGTTCAAATCACCTTGGACTTATACACTCATATTTCAGACAATCAGCGAACTGATACGCTAGATAAATTTTTAGGATATATGGTTTTATAAACCCGTATTCAAAACCGTATTTACTCGGATATACCACCCTAGAAATTCAGTAATATCAAGGGTTTTACTACCATCGTTTCTATTATAACAGAATGTAAGAAAAATATAATCTGCTAAAATTATAATTTTGAGGCAAGACGAAAAAAGCCTGTC
>ERZ773267.297-NODE-297-length-35558-cov-4.523167_pt1 | contig 35558 bp, 35 predicted proteins | sample MGYA00511959_ERZ773267 | MGnify/ENA primary metagenome ERZ773267 (study PRJEB29015, sample SAMEA2738165) | human oral metagenome | biome: human oral; feature: human-associated habitat; material: saliva | place: China | collected 2240 ...
TATATTTTAGCGCGTAAGACCACTTATAGCTACACCAGTTTAATTATTGGCTATCGTCAATCAGATATGTCGATTGTGTTGTTACAGACCACCCCTGAGCTCGAGGGCTGTAGCGATCCCGAGATTTTTACTAAAGATAACATCAAAAAAGCGAAAATTTCGACCGGTATGTATACTATTTATCATCAAGGTGGTTTAATGGCTGGCTATACTCAATTTGCAACTTTGGCGGAAAATGACGAAAAATTCCTGGCTTATCTTTATCAACCAGAAGAATACGCCAAATTTGAGGCCTTTTTTAAGAAATTTTCCGGTAAATAACTTATGAGTTGGTTGGCATATTTATTGGTTTTACTGGCTGTTTGCGCGATTTGGTTTGCAATTACGCGAATTTGGGTGGCTAGCTTGGATTTTATAATTAGCCTTTTCAAAAAAGGCTTGAGTTTTTAAGTGATATGGCAAATTCTTTTAACAAAATTTATGGGCAGTGCTGTGAGATCACGCTAAAAACACGCTATGAAAACGTCTTTAAGTTCTTAAAAGATGAAAACTCACTGCCTATAAAACTAGCAAAAGATGCCTTTAGCGAGCTAAATATCACGCCAAACATAAAGCCGATGCGTGGCGGATATGACGGCGCTGCGATCTCTGCAAAGGGCGTACCAACGCTAAATTTATTCACAGGGGGAAATAACTTTCACTCCGTCTTCGAGTACTTGCCAGTTAGCAGCCTAAAAGCCTCAAGCGAAGTGATCAAAAAAATCGTAATTAACGCTGCTAAATAAACTTCATAAAAGCCTAGATTTAGTAAATTTAGGCTTTAAATTTTACTTTCAGGACAAAAATGAAGGCTTTAGCTTTGTTTAGCGGAGGGCTTGATAGCATGCTCTCTATGAAAATAATAAGCGATCAGGGTATCGAAGTGGTCGCACTTTATATGGATACTGGATTTGGCGTGGATGAGGAGAAGCACGAAGTTTTAAGACGTCGTGCAGCCTTGGCTGGGGCTAGCCTAAAGGTGGTTGATATGAGAAACGAGTATCTTCGCGACGTGCTTTTTAACCCAAAATACGGCTACGGCAAGCACTTTAACCCATGCATCGACTGCCACGGGTATATGTTTAAAACGGCGCTTGCGATGATGCGCTCGGAGGGTGCTAGCTTTATCGCGACGGGCGAAGTGATCGGTCAGCGTCCGATGAGTCAGAGACGCGACGCGATGGCGCAGGTCAAAAATGCTGCCGGCGACGAGGAGGACCTCATCCTGCGTCCGATGTCTGCGCAGCTGATGAAGCCCACGAAGCCCGAGCGCGAGGGTTGGGTCGATCGCAGCAAGCTGCTCGCCATCAGCGGACGCGACCGCAAGAGACAGCTCGCGCTTGCGAAGGAATTCGGCTTTAGCGAGTACGAGACGCCCGGCGGCGGGTGCCTGCTCACGATCGAGAGCTTTGCGAATAAAATCAAAGATTTCATCAAATTTGACCCGGATATGACGAGCGCTGATATGCAGCTACTGCGCCTCGGACGACATCTGCGCCTAACAAACGGCACCAAAATGGTCATCGGCCGCGACGAAAACGACAACGCCAAACTGCTAGCTCTAAATAATCCAAAATTTACGCAGATCAAATTTGACGGCGATATCGTGGGCGCGGTGAGCTTCGTGGATGCTAAATTTAACGAAGCCGACCTCGAGTTAGCCGTGCGGCTGGCGCTTGCCTATACAAGAGCAGACAAAGATACGGCGGTGCGAGCTAGGATCGGCGAGCGCGAGATTTGCGTGAAACCTTTTGAGAGCAAGCAGGCTGCGCAGGAGTTTTTTGTTAGTTAAATTTACCTTAAAAAGCTCGCCAGCAAAATAAATTTGACGCCGAATTTGAGATTGCTTTCGCAGTAAATTTTGATGGCTAAAATTTAGCGATATATCCTTTGCCATCTCAAATTTGGATTTGCTCGCGAGATAAATTTGGCACCAATTTCTGGCTACTTTGGGCTTAAATTTGCTTGATTTGCTAAAGCCCAAGCTTCAAATTTAGACTGACGGGCAACTAAATTTCGCACTTTTTGTGCGTATGATTAGTCGGTAAATTTGCTATCTTTTGTAATTTTACCGACCAGCGTTAGCTGGACTACTCTGCGCGATTTGGTAAAATTTACCGTAAATACCGTCGCTTTTATGTAGATTAATCCCAAATTTGAAATTCAAGTCCTTTGTTTTATGCCAAAAATGTCGTAAAAAGCTCAAATTTTGGTTTATAGCTCAACGCGCCAAAATCAAAATGATACTGGCTTTTATTTTATTTTGAGATATTTTAAGTATAATTCTCAATTTAATATAATAATGAGAGTTTTTGCGATGGATTATCAAGGATTATTTTTGTTGGCGCAGTTTTTAAACGAGAGAAAAAAGGCAAGTCGTAAGGAGATAGCGGAGTTTTTATCGCGCGAAACTGGTGCAAGCCAGAGTAAAGCGGACGCGCTTTTAAGCGTCATAGCAAATAGCCCCAAAATTCAAGCTTTACCGCAAGAAAAAAGGATCGTTTTAAAGACCTCGCGAGGGATTTACGAGATAAGCAAAGCCGGCGAAAAACTCCTAAAAAGCAAAAACGCGCGGCAAAATTTTGAGGATTGGGTTGACGGCGTTTACGGCAAAACTGCGACGCAAAATTTACCCGCCCCCAAAACGAAAAAATACCTAAAAACCGTTACCGCTCTCGTTGTCCACGAGATAAAGGACAAAATGATCGGCGAAGCAATCAAAAAACCGATAGAAGCGATAAAAACACTCGCGCTAAAGCTCATGAAAAAGCATAAATATCTAGGCAAATTTTATGCTTTTAGACACGTTTTTTTGGCGCTTCTGGCTGCCAAGATCGCGTTTGACGTCGTCAAATTCTTTAAAAATCGCAAACTAGAAAAACTGCTTGCAAGCAAACAGTTAAGCGCGTTGACGTAAAATCCAAAACCATTTGTCGCAACTCTATTTTTATCAAATTTACATCTTATCCTCGTCCGCAATAAAGCCGGCCGTTAAATCGAACGCAATGCCGCAAAGACCGTAATAACAACGCAATGAAATTTGCTTTCTCTTTTAAAATTTACCGTTAAATTTGGCTATGGTTAAATTGGCAGCTTTGCGGAGCGCATAAATTTGAGGGCCGATTTGATCTCGCAAGCAGTGACAACAAAAGCATCCGCCGTCAAGCCGAGCTAGTGCAAACAAACCGCGCAAACAATCAAAAACCCCGCACAAGAGCAGCCCCAAACAGCCGTCCAAAAGCCCAAAATCAAGCCTAAATTTACGAATTTTAGCCCCGTTTGGCTATAATTGCACCCAAAAAAGGAGCAAAAATGTACATCGTTTTAGGCATCATTGCCGTCCTCGCGCTCATAGTCATCTCAGTCTACAACTCGCTGGTGGGCAAGCGCAACCAAGTCTCAAACATCAGATCCGGCGTCGATACGCAGCTAAAAAAGCGCTTTGACCTCATCCCAAACCTCGTCGCCACCGTCAAGCAGTACATCACGCACGAGCGCGAGCTGCTAGAAAACATCTCCGCGCTTAGAAGCGGTATTCAAAAGGCCGCGGGCGACGAGCAGAGATTTGCGCTAAACGGCGAGCTGTCAAACCTCATCTCAAAGCTCAACGTCGTCGTCGAGAACTACCCCGAGCTCAAAGCCAACGAAAACGTCATGCACCTGCAAAAGACGCTAAACGATGTTGAGGAGCAGATCTCCGCCGCGCGCCGCGCCTACAACGCCGCAGTGACTGATTATAACAACGCCGTGGAGATGTTTCCGTCAAACATCGTCGCTAGCTGGGCGAGGTTTCACAAGGCGGCATTTTTCGAGGTGCCGAAAGGTCAAGACGACCCGCACGACGTGCACGAGCTTTTTAACCGCTAAATTTGAGCTCGTTTCGTAAAATTTGACGTTAAATTTGAGCGCTTTAACTGCGTCCTTGAAAACACGAGCGGGCTTCGTCGGTTTGCCAAATTTGAGCGCAAAAGCGGCAAATTTGATCCAAATTTGAGCGTCGCCGCCCACAGAAAAGAGCTTAAATTTAAGCGGTTTAAAACGCAAATTTAAAGGCTAAAGCCCGCAAAATAGCCAAATTTGCAAAAGGCGTTAGATTAAAAACAGGAGCAAAAATGGACGATCTGGTCTTGCTAGAGCTTGAGCGGCAAAAGGTTTTGCGTTCGCTTTTTAGGCTAAAGCTTACCTGCGTCTTTGTAGCCACCGCAGTGGCTTGGCTGCTATATCTAGCCGCGCAAAACGCCGCCCTTAGCGCGGGCGCGTTTGTGGTCTGCGGGGCCGCGATGTACTATTTTTTCGAGAGTATTTTCACGGGTAGCTTTACGTTTAAATTTAAGCGAAAAGTCGTGAGGAGCATCGTGGAGGACTGCGGTCTGGCGTATTATCCGGGCGAGTGCGTAGAGAGCGATTATCTTTATATGATTTATGATTTTGACATCGACAAATACTCGGGCAACGACCTGATTTTCGGGCAGATAGAGAGTGTGCGGGTCAAATTTAGCGACGTAGAGGCGATAAGCATCAAAGAGGATCTGCGCGGAAACGAGACGCACAGGATACTTTTTGCGGGGCTTTTGTTCGTCGCCGATTTTCCTAAACGACTAAAGGGCGTCACTCAAATTTGCAGCGGGACGGATGATTTTAAGGACTACGGCGGCAAGCGTGCGAGGATGGATGATGCTGAGTTTGAGCGGCTATTTTGCGTCTATACGACCGATCAGATCGAGGCTAGATATGCGCTCACGCCCAGCCTGATGGAAAATTTAAAGCTACTAAAAACGAGATTTCACCGCCCTATAAATATCGTGCTAGTCGGCGATAAAATCTGCATGGCGATCCGCACGGGACGCGATAACTTCGAGCCTGATCTGCACCGTCCGCTCGTGGGCAAAGGGGCAAATAGATTTTACAAAGACGAGATCGGAGGCTTTTTGCGTATCGTCGAGGAGCTGCGGCTAAACCGTAAAATTTGGCTGGACTAGGGACTTTGGCGTCAAATTTGACGGGCGGCTGACCCGCACCCTAAAAACGCAAACAAGCGGGCTAATCTAAAACAGGACGGCAAAAACGCAAAAAGGAGAGTTGGTGAAGGGCGTAGCGATCAACGAAACGACGATAATCGGGGATGATGGGAAATACTATAAATTTAGCTTCGAGGACGTTCGCTCTGGACGACCTAGCGGCGGCGAGAGAGCGGCGTTTCGGCCTGATGGGGCGTTTGCGAGAGATGTATTTGTGATCGCAGACGATGGCGAAAAGCGCTCGACGAAAAACGTCAGAAGCGAGGAGACGAAGGCTGCGTTAAAAGAAAGTACGGCGTTTGAGCGGGCTAGGATGCTGGGTATCGCATCGGGCATCGTACCGGCCGTGATCAAGATCTACGCGTACTTTATCGCTAGTTACTCGGGACTGGCGCTGCAGATCGCGGACAATCTCGCCGTCATAGCAGCCGCACTGCTAACCTACGCGGCGCTAGGCGGAGTCGCCAAGCTCGCTCACAGCGAGGATCTGCACATAAACTACGGCAAGGCGATGATCGTGATGCTCGTCGCTCACGTCACGGCGACGCTGGCGTCCTATATGGCGGACGCGGCTCATCCGCTAGCTAAGCTAGTCGCCGTCATCGCGCTACTGCTACTAGGCTACGTCGCGTTCGTGTGGGGGAGGGTCTTTTTCGAGCTTGCGAGGCTAACTAGAAACGGGCTTTTTCGCATCTACGTTTGCACGTTTTTTGCGGGCGAGCTACTGTGGGCGAGCGGTGTTTTGGCGGTATTTGGTTTCTTTTTGCTCGTGGCTTCGTTTTTCATCTATATCGCGGCTTGGGTGAAAACGGACAAGGTCGGCGAAGCAAAATATGGGGAGCAAATTTGAAACGACTGTATAAAATCAAAACCCGTAGCTGATTTTACCGGACTTGCTTGCGAATAAAGTAAATTAGCCTAGCCCAAAACTGCCATGTTTTATCTTTTGCTTTAACAGTCGATGTATCGAGCGTTTTTAAATGAAATCGGCAAATTTAAATCGAGCGGCCGGCTTAAATTTGCCCTGCGCTGTACCTCTTTTAAAAGCGAGGAGTCGGATATCTGTCAGCAAAAAGCCACTTAGTCCGCCAGCCCCTCTTTGCCGCATTTTGCGATTAGTTCGTCAAATTCTGCTTTACTAAACGCGCTTACGACGATATTTTTCGCGTCGATAAATTTGTATTTATCTTTCGGCAAATTTTGGATGAAATTTTCATATTTCAGCGTCGCTAGGATCTCGTATTTTTCCTCATCGTCGCCCTCTCCGCCAAATATCGCGATCTTCCACCGCGCGACTTTCTCATCGCCTAGCATTTGCAAATTTTTATACTCCACGCCAGGTTCATACGGCAGCACGGTAACGACGTCTTGCGACAGGACGTACTGCCCGCTGATCTCGCCGTTATCGTTCCTGCGATAAAACATCTGATTTGCAAAATACGCGTCCAGGTTTTGGATATCGGTTACGAACTTGCTAAATTCCCCCGCGGGATCCTTCGCGCCCATGATGCAAGCCATGATCTTTTTATCAAACGACACTTCGTTTCTTATGCCGTAAATAGTGCTGATTTGCGCCTCTTTTTGCAAATTTTGCTCTATCGCCTCTAGCCCCGCGCGTATGTCGTGCTCATAGTTAAAGCTTTCTATATTTTGCGCGCTAAATTTCTCGCCGTCCTCGCTCACGATTTCGCCGTCCATTTTTATGGCTAGGTTTTTTAGATATTCTAGCGCGATTTTCCAGTCCGTGCGGGTGCTTGGCGTGCCGATGCGGACGTTGTAGGCGCCGTCTTCGTATCCGATCTCAAAGCCGCGTCCGCTAAGCCCGTCCGTGCCGGCAACTAGGCAATCGAACTCATCGAGCTTCGCACCGTAAAAGCTATCGGCGTCAAACTCCTCGTCGTCTTCATCGGCGTTAAACTGCGATAAATTTGGCACCAACCGCAGCGCCTCCTCCACGCTCATCACGGGCGCAAGGCCGACTAGAAACTTCTTTTTATTTTTGACGAAAAACGTGATGCTCACTTTTGATCCTTTGGGGTTAAATTTGACTTTCGCGGCGTTTTGGCGGAGTCAAATTTGAGCGCAAATTTACCGCGTCAAATTTGCCGCCGTTTGTAGCAGGTAAGTAAAATCCGGGCGCAAATTTAACCAAATGCGCCCAAATTTGACTTACTCGTCCTTTTTCTCATCCTCTTTTTTGCCGATCTTTTCTTTGGCGGTTTTTATGAGATTTTCGGCGGCTTTGTAGAGCTTTTCGCCTAGTTCTTTTGATTTTGCTTTGAGATTTTCGCCGATCTCGCTAGCACTTATCTCGGTTAGCTTCTCCTCGGTTCGTTTTTCAAAGTCGTTTATCTCTTTTTTGAGCGCTTCGATGCGTTCTTTGGCGTTAAAATTTTCTTTAAGTTTATCGCCGGCTTGACCGACTTCGCGCTTTAGCTCCTCAAATTTAGCTCCGGCAAGGCTAGCGAATTTATCGATATTTTCGTTAAATTTTAGCTCCTCTAGCTGAAGCTCGATTTGGCGCGAAACGTCGTTTTGCAGGCGCTTAAATTTGGCGAAGTAGCTATCTATGGACTCGTCTAGGATTTCGTTTATCACGGCAGCAGACGGCTCATCCGAGCGCGCCATATCGCGCAGCATCGCTACAAATCTCTCCTCGAGCCTTACAAATTCTCTAGCCTCGCCAAGCAGCGTCTGGCCGTCCGGGGCAAATTTGATCTCCTCGATAAACTTCTCCGTTCTCTTGCTAAGCGCCTCTTTTACGCCTCCGATCGCGCCGCTTATTAGCTCTTTGGCAAAGGCCTGATCGACCTCTGCTAGCTCGGTCGCCGCCTCACAGACCGTCCTTGCGATCTCCAGGATGCGCTCCTTGCTCGCTTCGCCCTCGTTTATCGCGCTAAGCACGACGTTTTTGGCGATTTGCTCGACCGTGTCTTTTACGTCGTCGCCCTTTTCGATCGCGGTTAAAAACGCCGCCTCGGTAGTTTCTTTTAGGATTCCCAGCATTTGTAGCTCGCAGAGCATTTTTTCGTCTATCGCGGTTAAAATTTCATCTTTATCCGCCAGGTCGCTGCTTTTTATGAAATTTTCCATATTTTCAAGCAGCGCGCGAACGTCATTTTTGATCTCGTCTTTTTGCGCGTAAATTTGCCGCTCGATCTGCTCTTTTTCGTAGATCAGGCGGTGGATATACTGCTCTTTTGCCTCGCTGAGCGCGTCGCCCGCGCTTTGGATGAGGTTGGCGACGTTTTGGCGGTTTAGCAGATCCTCGTCCTTTAGCGCCTCGCAAATTTGCTCAAACTCTTCAGCTAGAGCCGCGTTTGCGTCGCCGTTTTTTGCGCCTTTGACGCTTTTTCTAAACTCGCTTAGCGCAAATTCCCTGATCAAAACGGAAATTTGCGGGTCGTTTTTGTTCTCTTTTATGGTTTGGATGAAGACTAAATTTTGCATGGAAGTCCTTATAGTACGTATTTGCAAACGCGTCTTAGCGCGGAAAAAATTTCTAATCGCTCCTCGTTAGAATTAACCAAAACACTTAGATTGTAGCTTTTGTATTTGCTCTCTTTGCTCGATTTTGACGGCGTTATCTTGTGTTGCCTCTCGCCTACGACGCCCTGCGCGATAGCTTCGGCATTTTCATTATCAAGCACGATGATTTTGTATTCCCAAAAATTTGGATAGATGATTTCTGGTTCTTTATTTAGATCGCACGTAGTCGCCACTTTTGCCTCCGCTCTTGCTTTCTAGCGCGATATCCGTTATCTGCATGGTTTTATCTATCGCTTTTATCATATCGTAGATCGTTAGTAGCCCGACGCTAACGCCTGTTAGCGCCTCCATCTCGACGCCTGTTTTGCCGTCTATCTTGACGCTAACGGTTAGCTTGTAGGCACAGATTTGGGTTAGCTCCTCGATGTCGCAGTTTATGCCGCTGATTAGCAGTGGGTGGCACATCGGGATGAGTTCGCTCGTCTTTTTCGCGCCCATTATCGCGCTTACGACGGCAGTTTGCAGGACTGGGCCTTTTTTGCCCGTGTTGTTTTTGATCGCGTCAAAGGCTTCGCGCGACATTTTTATGATGCCGCTTGCTACGGCTATGCGCGTAGTTACGCCCTTGTCGCTTACGTCGACCATTTTTGGGCGGTTGTTTTCGTCTATGTGAGTTAGCATTTTCGTCCTTTCGCCTAAAACGCTAAATTTGCTTAAATTTGAGCTAGGCGGAGTAAATTTATGAGAAGGATTATAACCAAAAAAGCTTAATGAATAAGACAAAAACGCCTCGGCAGGGGGAGCCGAGGCGCCGTTACAAAAAGGAGGTTTTCTTGTCGGACGCCGAAATCATACCAAAAAGGTCTAAATTTTATCCCAACTTTTCGTAAATATATTATTCCCTGCTTTTTACGTAGGCTAGAGCGCCTGATTTTAGACGTTTTAGCCCCTCTAGCACGCGCGATCTTTGGGTTGCGATGTTAAGGCGCAGGAAGCACTTCTCAGCACCCCTATACGCGTTGCCGTCGTTTAGCCAAAGTCCCGCTTTTTGGCGTAAAAATTTATGAAAATCGCTCGCGTCGTCGCAAATTTCGCGGCAATCAAGCCAGAGCAGATACGTGGCGTCCTGCTCTACAAGCCTGATCTGTGGTAGTTCGTTTTGCAAAAACTCGCTCACGATTTTGCGGTTTTGCTCTACGTATTCGCGCATCTGCTCGAGCCACGCTTCGCCTCGCTCAAACGCAGCGATCGCCGCGATACAAGAAAATGCGTTGCCCTCGCCGACCTCGTCGTCGTTGATGGCTTTTGCCATTTTAGCGCGCAGTTTTGGGTTTGGCACCACAGCGGCGGAGCTTTGCAAGCCGGCGATGTTAAAGGCTTTAGTCGGCGAAACGCAGGTGATCGAGATGTTTTTGCAAGTCTCGCTCGCGCGGATAAAGGGCATGTAGCTTTTGCCGGGGCTCGTGATGTCGCAATGAATCTCGTCGGAGATCACCAAAACGCCGTGTTTAGCGCATAGTTCGCCGATTTTGGCTAGCTTTTCCTTGCTCCAAATTTTGCCGACTGGATTGTGCGGGTTACAAAGGATAAACATCGTCGTTAGCGGGTCGGCGAGTTTTTCTTCGAGGTCTGCAAAGTCGATATCGTAGCCGCGCCCGTCGTATGCTAGCTCGTTTGTAAGCGCGATCCTGCCGTTGTTTTCGATACTGCGGTAAAAGACGTGATAGACGGGGCTTTGGATCACGATTTTATCGCCCACGCTCGTAAATTTGCGCACGGCAGAGCTGATGATCGGGATCACGCCCGTGCAAAAAATCAGCCAGCTCGGGTCAAATTTGACGTCGTGACGCCTGCTCCACCACGAGCAGATGGCCTCGCTCCACTCCTGCGGCACGTACGAATATCCAAAAACTCCGTTATCCAGCCGTTTTTGCAATGCCTCTAAAATCTCCGGCGCGACCTTAAAATCCATATCCGCCACCCACATCGGTAGCTCGTCGCCACTCGTTTTCCACTTTGACGAATACGTCCCGCCTCGCTCTACAGGCGTATCAAAATCGTATTTCATTTGCTCTCCTTGCGTGATTTTTGCGGGTATTTTAGCAAATTTGACGGGTAAAATTTGAAATTTCGCCGCAATTTTACGTAAAACCGATTTTTAATACGAGATTTTTTATAATTACATCTAAAATTTACTAAATTTATACAACGGAGGCGCTAAAGATGGACGACTTGCTGCTTGCTTTAGTGATAAGTATGTGATTGATAGGGTTTGCAGTTTTTTATGTCTTAGTCGTCGCTTTTTTGGTACATTTCTGTCCCGCTATTTTGCATTTACGTATATTTTAAATATTTCAGAAAAGAGATAAAATTTGAGGCTAGAGTTTTAGAGCCTTAAAACTCTTTTGCAAAATTTTAAGGCTATTGCTAAAATTTACTCCACTTAGAGTGAAGCAACGTTTTCAAAAAGCCGTATCCGAAGCCAAAATCATCGTAAATTTAAACTCAGATACGACCGATAAACACTATTTAGCAGATTTTAAAATCGCCTGATAGCCCTGTTTTTTGAGCGCCTCTACGACCGTATTTTCGGCAAAGTCGTCCTGGACGACGATGTCGGCCGTTTTAGCTTCCAAATTTACCTCAAATTTCTTCACGCCGTTAAGCGTATTTAGCGTCTGCGTGATGACCTCGTAGCAGCTCACGCAGGCCATGTTTGGGATCTCGTAAACTAAAGTCTTGTCCGCAAACGCCGCCGCGCAAAGCGCCAGCGCTAGAGCTAGCTTTTTCATTCTTTGATACCGACTTTGTATTTTTTGGCTTGGATCGCGTTCACGACATCCATCACGTTCACGCCGTTATCTGCGGTGATGTTTACGTCTTTGCTTTTTAGATCATAGCTCACTGCGGTGACACCCTTGACGCCCTTTGCGGCATCTTCGATTTTCTTGGCGCAACCGCCGCAGTTCATATTTGGTACATTTAGTTCGTAGGTTTGCTGCGCAAAAACAGCGCCGCAAATCGCCGCCAAAAGTAAAATTTTCTTCACAATCGCTCCTTAAAAATAATATTTGATGTGAAATTGTATCACTATATTTCTTATATATTTATTATTTCTATTTATATTAAAATGTAATATAATTTACTTTTTACTTATATTTAAAACTAAAATTTGACATCAAATTTGAGCGGATTTAAAGCGAGTGAAAAATATTGCGAGAACACTTAAAGAGCAAAATTTAGCCCGCAAAAGTGCAAATTTACAGGCTAAATTTATAAAATTTATTCTTTGGTTTTTGCCATTCTGCGGCGTATAGTAGGATCTAGATAGCGTTTACGCACGCGTATGTTTGACGGCGTGACTTCGACCAGCTCATCCTCCTCGATCCACTCCAAAGCGCGCTCTAGGCTGAGCTTTCTAGGCGGCACGAGCTTGATAGCATCGTCAGAGCCGCTAGCGCGCACGTTGGTGAGATTTTTGCCCTTGATCGGGTTTACGTCCAGATCGTTTGGACGGCTGTGCTCGCCGATGATCATGCCCACGTAGGTCTTGGTTTGCGGATCGACGAAAAGGACGCCGCGATCTTGCAAGTTCCAGAGGCTATACGCTAGCGTCACGCCGTTTTCCATCGAGACTAGAGCGCCGTTACTGCGGTGCTCGACGCTACCGATGAGCGGTCGAAACTCAAGGAAGCTGTGGTTCATGATGCCCTCGCCCTTCGTATCGGTCAAAAACTGGCTTCTAAAACCGATAAGACCGCGCGCAGGGATCTCAAACTCGATCCTGGTCTGTCCGTCGCCGGTCGGGTGCATCGAGACCATCTCGGCCTTTCTGCGTCCGAGCTTTTCGATCACGGTGCCGCTAAACTCGTCCGGCACGTCGCACACTAGCAGCTCAAACGGTTCGCAGCGTACGCCTTCGATCTCTTTTACGATAACCTCGGGACGTCCGAGGCAAAACTCAAAGCCCTCTCGGCGCATATTTTCGGCCAAAATCGTGATCTGTAGCTCGCCGCGGCCGCTAACCTTAAATTTACCCTCGCCGATGTTTTCGTAGCGCATCGCGATATTGGTTTTCATCTCGCTAGCTAGACGTTCGTCGAGTTTGTTTGATGTTACGTGCTTGCCCTCGGTGCCAGCTAGCGGACTATCGTTTACGCTAAATACGACGCTAAGCGTAGGCTCCTCGATCTTTAACGGATCAAGCGGTATCGGAGAGTTTGGATCTACGACGCTATCGCCGACGTCCAGCGCCTCAAAGCCCGCTATCGCCACGATATCGCCTACCTGCGCCTCGTCGATGTCGCGGCGCTCAAGACCCAAAAAGCCGATGAGTTTTGAAATCCTACCCGTCGTTTTCGTGCCGTCGGCTTTAGCGAGCATCACGTTTTGGTTTTTAGAAATTTTGCCGTTAAAGATACGCGCGATGCCGATTTTACCGACATAGTTGTCGTAATCAAGCGTGAAAACCTGAAGCTGCAAAGGGTTGTTTATATCGCCGCTAGGAGCCGGAACGTGAGACAAAATCGTCTCGAAAAGCGGCTGCATATTTACGTTTTCGTCAGCCAAATTTAGCTTCGCGTAGCCGTTTCTAGCCGCTGCGTAAACGACGGGAAACTCTAGCTGCTCGTCGTTTGCCTCAAGCGCTACGAAAAGGTCGAAAATTTCGTTTATCACGCGATCAGGATCGGCTGCTGGTTTGTCGATTTTATTTACGACGACGATCGGGCGAAGGCCGAGCGAGAGCGCCTTTTTCACGACGAATTTAGTCTGCGGCATTACGCCTTCTTGTGCGTCTACGAGCAACAAAACGCCGTCTACCATCTTTAGCACGCGCTCTACCTCGCCGCCAAAATCGGCGTGGCCCGGGGTGTCGATTATGTTGATTTTGGTGTCTTTGTAGCGGATCGCGGTGTTTTTCGAGAGAATCGTGATGCCGCGCTCGCGCTCGATGTCGTTGCTGTCCATCACGCGTTCGCCGACGGTTTGGTGCTCGTTAAAAGTACCCGATTGTTTCAAAAGCTCGTCAACCATCGTAGTTTTGCCGTGATCGACGTGAGCGATGACGGCGATGTTTCGTATCTTTTCCAAATTTTTCTCCGTTATTAAAATGGGGCTGATTTTAGCTAAATTTTCCTTATAAAAATAATAAAGCCGTTGTGGAACGTTTCTTGCATAGCTCATAAAAGTTAAATTTAAAGGGTTTTTATGCAGACTACTCAAAACGATATTTTATCATTTGACGCGAGCATCAAAGGCGGCGTGAAAAAACAGAGCAAAAAGGCGCAAAAAGGCGGTAAAGAAGACGGCGCATTTCTCTCTATGGTGCTAGACGCGGCCGCTAAAAAGGGCGAAAATTTAAGCGAAAAAGATCTAAAAGAGATGGCAAAAGCCGTAAATTTATCCACTCAAACGGCTCAAAATCAGCAAACCAAAGCGCCCATCCAAAGCACAGACGTAAAAGAAATTTTAGGCGAAGAAGCGGCGGAAAATTTATTTGAAAACGCGACTTTTATGCAGCTTTTGCAAATTTTAGAGATGCTTAGCGGCGGCGAAAAAATCAGTAAATTTCCAAATTTCGAAAACCGTCTAGCCAAAGCACTCTCAAGCGAAACGACGCTAAACGAGCTACGAGGGGCTAAAAATCTAAACGAGCTAATAGAGATCGCAAATAAGCTAAATTTGGGCCTAGAAAACATCGAAGTGACGCAAGCTCAGGCTGACGAACTGGGTGAGAAATTTCCAAGTTTAGCAAAAAAAGATTTTTTTGAGCCCGTAGTGCCTAAGAAAAATTTCGCATTTAGCGAGCTAAAAAACAAGGTCGAAGAGACGATAAGCGCAAGCGAGCCAGAGCCCAAAGATACGCTAAATAAACTACTCGCCGCCGTACAAGAAGAGCAAAACAAAGCCCAACCCAAAGACGCCAATGCAAAAGCGCAAGACGCACAAAATTTGGCTCAAAACTCCAAAATCATAAAAGAAGCGGTAAAAAACGATGGCGAAAAAGAGACAAATTTAAAAGACGAGAAACCAAACCTTAAAGCCGAAAGCGAGCTAAATTTAACCGCCGCAAAAAGCGAAAAATCTGTGCTCGGCCAAGACTCTAAAAAGATAAATTTACAAAATTTGCTATTTCCCGAGCGCGAAAACGCCGAAGAGCAAATTTTAACCAAGACCCAAAGCGATAACGGCGAAAACAGCGAACTAAACGCGATGGTAAAAGACGTCATCTCAAACGCCAAGGCGCAAAGCAGAAATTTCCAGGCCGTGCGCGAGACGTTTGATAACTTTAGCTCAAATTTGAAAGAACAAGTCGCGGCATACAAATCGCCGTTTATGCGCTTTAACATCACGCTAAATCCGCTAAATTTGGGCGAGGTCGAGATCACGATGGTAAATCGCGGCAACAATCTGCATATAAATTTCAACTCAAATACGCAGACGATGAACCTATTTTTACAAAATCAGGCCGAGTTTAAAAACAGCCTCGTAAACATGGGTTTTACCGAGCTTGAGATGAACTTTAGCGATCAAAATCAGCCTAAAAAAGAGCAAGGGCAAAAGAGCTACAAAGGCTCCAAATTTAGCTCCGACGACGCAGAGCAAAGCGAACCGTCCGCGCCTCGTTTAGAGCTCGTCGTTCCACGATATGTGTAAATTTGGAATCAAATTTGCTTGAGATATAAAAATTTAAAGGATAAAAGATGTCAAACGGACTAGAAACCAATAACTTTACGGTAAACAACCAAGCCGCCAAAAAATCGGCGGACGCCTTACAAAAGGCCGCAGGCACCAATCCAAACGCCCAGCTAGACAAGGACGCTTTTATGAAACTTCTTTTGACCGAACTTCAGTATCAAGACCCGACAAGTCCGATGGATACGGAAAAAATGCTAACTCAAACTAGCCAGCTAGCCTCGCTTGAAATGCAAGAAAATACGAACAAAATGATGCAAAAGCTAGCTGATCAGCTAAAAAATAGCACCAATATGTACGCCGTCGGGGTGCTAGGCAAGATGGCTAAAATCGGCGATAGCGGTATCGTAAAAGAAGAGGGCTCGGGCGTCAAATTTGCGGGATTTTTAGAAAGCGCGGCAAAAGGCGGCACGATAAATATCAAAGACGGCACCGGCAAACTCGTAAGAAAGCTAGAATTCGGCCAAGCTAGCGCCGGAGCCAATACATTCGAGTGGGACGGCAAGGATAGCGCGGGCAACGACGCAAAAGCAGGCACCTACTCGGTAGAGATAAACTATGTCGATCACGCTGGCGGCGCCAAAACCGGCGGCGTAGGCAACTATCTCGTAGAAGGGGTTAAATTTATCGACGGCGTTGCACAGGTAAAGGTCGGCGGACAATACGTCAGCATCGACAAAGTCAAAGAATTTACCGAGCCGTCAAAAGGATAAATCCATGGTAAGAAGCCTATATAACGGCGTTAGCGGCGTGAGAACACAGGGATTCAGCATGGACGTTTGGGCGAACAACATCGCCAACATAAACAACGTCGGCTTTACCGCTTCGATACCGGAATTTAAAAGTATTTTTTATCAAACATCCTTTGCCGCCGGCAATAATCCGACCCAAGATCAAGTCGGTCTGGGTGCTACGGGTATGACGACGGCGCTTAGCTTTTACAAGCAGGGCCCGTTTATGAAAACGGATAACGTCCTAGATATGGCGATAGGCGGCAAGGGGTTTTTTGGCGTAACGAACGGCTCTGGCACATACTATACGCGTGCTGGTAGCTTTGGCGTCGATAAAGAAAGATATCTCGTAACAAATCAAGGCAACTACGTACTAGGAACGCAAAATACGCTAACGCAAGTAACTCCAAGTCAAGGCGCGATAGAGGCTTTCGGTAGAGTAAACAGCACCGCTGCAGTCACGCAGGCATACACTTTAGGATCAGACACCACAGACCTTGACGTCGGCGACATAGGCTCCCAGGGTAAAATTCGCCTACCTGAGTTTTTGTATCTACCGACCAAACCGACTTCAAAGGTAACCTTTAAAGGAAATCTCGACTCGTCTTTCAAAACTGAGCCGGTTACTTTGCCAGTCGATAACGCTACATATAATAGCAGCATAAATAACCCCTCTAGAACTATAAATTTACGCGGACGAGTCACGGCTGACGATACGATAACCCGCCCTAGAAAAGGCGATCTAGTAACCGTAACGGCAACCGACGCGAACGGCAAAACGGCTGAATTTAGCGCTCCGATCGACGAAAACGGCAACTGGAGCATAAGTCAAAAATTTGAAAGGGATTTTGACCTAACGACCGCCCCAAATTTGACTGCAAAAATAAACACGACTAAAGAAGCGGCAAATCAAGAAAAATTCGTAACCGAGCTTTTAAATGCAGACGGCACAAAAAATAAACTTGAGCTAACGCTAACAAAACGCATACCTCAGGGCGCTAACGGTACAGTTTGGGATGCGGCGGCGATCGTAAAAGACGCAAGCGGCGCAGTGGTCTCAAATACTAACGGCGAGCTAAATTTTGATTACGAAGGTAGGCTTGTTAGCTCTACTTTAAGCGCTCTAGATAATAACGGCTCGCAAATCAAGCTAGACTTCGGCACTCCTGTGGCTGCGGGTCAAATTTACTCAGGCGTCACTAGCACGTCTCAAGCAAAAAGTGTCTCGATCGCGCAAGACGGCGTACGCGAGGGTATTTTAAAGGATTATTACACTAACGATTCGGGAAATATCTTGGCGCAGTTTACAAACGGCCAAGTCCGCTCCATCGGCAAAGTCGCTCTCTATCACTTCCAAAACGAGCAAGGTCTTGCAAAAATGGGCGATAATATCTATTCGCAAAGCGCGAATTCCGGTGCGGCCTTTTTCTACAAAGACGCAGGCGGCAAAAGTATCTACGGCGCCAAACTGGCTAGCAGTACGCTAGAACAGTCAAACGTCGATCTAGCGCAGGCTCTAACTGAGGTCATCGTCACGCAAAAGGCCTACGACGCTAACGCCAAGAGCATAACGACTAGCAACGAAATGCTCCAACGCGCAATCGAGCTAAAACGCTAAATTTAACCCGCGAATTTGACGCGGGTTTTTTAATTTTAGCTGCATCCGTAAAGCCAAATTTAACGCGATAAAATAGTCTACTTCAAGATATCTAAATAATTTTTTAGCTAAAATCAGCCCCGAGAATTTACCTAATAAAGAAAAAAATTATGAACCGAAAAAGAATCTACAACCCAAGTTCAAATGAAAATTTGACCGACAGAAGAGTCTTTAACGGCAACCCACACGGCATTTTAAATTTCACCAAGGCAAAATACGAGTGGGCGTTAAAGCTTTGGGACCTCATGGAGGCAAACACCTGGTTTCCAAAAGAGGTCGACACCACCGACGACGTGCGCGACTACGCCTACAACCTCACAGAGGCTGAAAAACGCATGTACGACCTCGTCTGGAGCCAGCTCATCTCGATGGATAGCTTTCAGACAAACAACCTAGCAGATAACATCAACCCTTACATCACCGCACCAGAGATCAACGCCGTGCTAAGCCGCCAAGCCTACGAAGAGGCCAACCACAGCAAGTCTTACGCTGTAATGGTCGAGGCGATCTGTGACAACACCGACCTCATTTACGAGATGGAGAAGCACGACGACGTATTGCGCGAGAAAAATGACTACATCTCAAGCGTCTACGAGGAGCTTGCAGGCGAGGTGACTGACGAGAAGCTGCTTCTTGCGATGGTGGCAAACCAAATTTTAGAGGGCATCTACTTTTACAGCGGTTTTACAGCGATCTACGCTCTAGCACGTGCTGGCAAGATGCTAGGCTCGGCGCAGATGATCCGCTTTATCCAACGTGACGAGATCACGCACCTGCTTTTGTTTCAAAACATGATAAATTCAGTCCGCAAGGAAAGGCCTGACCTTTTCACGCCTGAGACTGAGGCGAAAATTTATGATATGTTTGAAAAAGCTGGAAATTTAGAGATAAAATGGGGCAAATACATCACCCAAAACCAAATAATGGGCTTTACAGACGATATCATCGAGCAGTATATCCACTATCTTATCGACCAGCGTCTAGTTGCGATCGGCCTAAAACGCAAGTATAACGTCGCTCACCCGATCAAATGGGTCGATGACTTTGCGAAATTTAACGACCAAAAGTCAAATTTCTTTGAAGCAAAGGTGACAAACTACAGCAAGGGAAGCATCAGCTTTGACGACTTTTAGTCCAAATTTATGCCCTATCGTCCTAAGTGCGCCGACCTGCCAGCAAAGACAAGACGAACTGCTAGAAAAAATCGCCGCAGCACCCAGAAATTCCATCATCTTAGCCAGCGAGCTATGCGTGAGCGGGTATGATTTCGACGGATTTTTTAGCGGCGCAAACCGCGCTATGCTGGGCGGCTCAATCGGCAGCTTTGACGCTATACTTTTTGAAGCGCTACAAGAAGCGCTGAGCCCTGATAAATTTCTCGGACTCACGCATCTAACGAGCCTAAACCGCGCCAAAGGTCTAGCGCAAATTTCAATCACGCAGGCGCAAAAAAATGAAATTTACAACGAATTTATCCTGCTAAACAGCCAAAACGTCTTTTACGCGCAAAACAAATCAAAGCTTTTTCGCCCGAATTTAGAGCATGAAATTTTCGCTGCAGGCGACGAGTCTGCGATAAAGTCGTTTGATTTTAAGGGTCTAAAAATCGGCGTTCTCATTTGCTTTGAGCTTAGATTTGCCCATCTTTGGCAGCAACTAAAGGGATGCGACGTCATCCTAGTGCCCGCCATGTGGGGCAAGGCGCGAGAGGACGCATATCTTACGCTTTGCAAGGCCTTAGCGCTTGCTAACAGCTGCTACGTCGTAGCCGCAAGTTCGCTTGATTTAGAGTTTTCGGGCGTGTTTTTGCCAAGCGGCGAATTTGCGAAAGAGACTAAATTTGACGCAAATTTGATCCTTGAAGCCAAACGAAATTTGGGGATTTTATGACCGCTCTTGAAAAATCAAAATGCACAAACATGGCCGATGAGATCGGCGATATACTCACTCTGACGCCCTCGCTTTACAAGGCTCTTTGCGACACGCCGCGCGAGATCTTTGCGCCCGTCACGCGCCACGCGTACAGCCTAGACGCCCAGCCAATCGGCGGCAATCAATGGATCAGCTCGCCGCTAACGGTCGCCAAAATGACGCTGGCGCTTGAGGCTGAAGATATCGACAACGCCCTAGAAATCGGCTGCGGTAGCGGCTATCAGGCAGCGATTTTATCGCATTTGGCGCACAGGGTTTTTAGCGTCGAACGCATAGAAAAGCTCGCAAGCGAAGCCAAAAAACGCTTTGAGGCGCTTAAAATTCACAACGTCCACGTGCGATTTGACGATGGAAACGTCGGCTGGAAAAGCTACGCGCCATACGACAGAATCTTGCTCTCGGCGGCGGCGCAGCAGGTACCGCCGCCGCTTTTTAACCAGCTAAAAAACGGCGGTATTTTAGTAGCTCCTATCAAAAAAGACGGCAAACAGTTTATCGTCAAATTTACAAAGGGCGCTCGCGGCGAGATAACGCAAAAAGCGCTTGACGAGTGCTTATTTGTGCCGCTTTTAGGCGGGATAGAGTAGCGCAGGTCGTCAAATTTGACGCTACAGCTTAAAAAGCAGCGCGTTAAATTTAACTACTCAAATTTAACGTCGCTTTTTAGTACCGAATTAACTCGCCTACCCTGCAAATTTAGCCATACGTTAAACCTAAAACTGTATAATCACCATACAAATTCTCAGCAAAGGAGCTAAAATGGCAACAGATCGCGAGTTGGTTAATTTCTCAGAGGAACACGAGCTAAACACGGTGCTAGCAAGACACGGCAAGGCTCAAAGCATCGCAAACCGCGAGGTGCTTTGCGAGCTTGGCAAAGAGTGCAAGGAAAAACTAGGCAAAAGAGTGCTAACGCAAGACGAATTTGACGAGTTTTTAAAACCCGTTTTAAATCGCTTGGAAGATAAAAGAGCTTAAATTTCGGGGGATTTCCCCGAAATTTCTATCAAAATTTTCTACTTATATACTCCGCCATTTTTAAATTTATTTCTTTACCTCACTATAAAAATTTCCAAATTTGCCAAATTTAATGCTCGCTTTGGTTAAATTTGACTTTAATTTTAAAAACCCGCAAAAACAAACAAAGTATCGCCGAAATCCCAACGCGGCAAATTTAATATTAGCATAAATTCGGCGCAGTCTCGAGAGAAAATAATCCAAATCCGAACCGCGCCGAATTTAACTGAGTTACGCCCTAAAAATGCACCTTAAATTTCGCCCAAAAGCTTCTGCCCGGCTCATAAAGCCTCGTGCCGTTCGGGATAGTCTCGTAGCCTGCGATACCGCCGCCATAGCCGCCTTTTGAGTTATGATAGGCATATTTGGCGTCGTTTAGGTTTTCCGCCGCTAGCAAAAATTGATAATTTTTGTATTTATAGCCTGCGCTTAGCCCCAGCGTCCAAAAGCTATCGCTCTTGCCCAGGTCCATGCCGCCCACGTCGCCGTAGCCTTTTTGCGCGCGGTTTTGCGACGCGTTAGCGTAGAAGTCAGCTTTAACGAACCAGTCGGGCTTTTCTAGCCCCGCGCTTAGTTTAAACGCTAGAGGCGAAACCTTAGGCAGCGCGTCGCCGTCTTTTAGGCCTCCTGCATTTTTAGTTACTTTACCGTAGACGTAGGATACTCCCGCCCCCAGCCTAAACATATCGGCTAGTAGCGTAGTGCCCTCGATCTCGCCGCCGTATAGCAGGGCGTCGGTATTAAAGGCGTCTGAGGACATGCCCATAGGATTATATTTTAGCATGATATAATCATCCATCTTTGAGACGAAGAAATTTGCGTTTAGTTCGTAGTTTTTATCTTTTAGCACGGCGCCAAAATCCAGCTGAGTATTTCTTTCTTTACGTAGTTCTAAGTTCGCGTCCTTATTTGTTTCCCAGTGATCAGGCAGTCTTTGTGCATGCCCTAGACCTGCGTAGAGAGTTAAATTTTGTAGATATTTTTCATATCTGAAAAAACCGGAGATTAAATTTTCTTTCCTGCTCTTATGCGTTTTTAACAGTTTTCTCTCGCCCGCGTCCAGCCTAAGTCCGCCAAAAAGCCCATAGTCGTTTTCTAGGACGTATTCGTTTTGAGTATATATCGTTTTATACGTTACCTTGCGCTCTTTTGCGTGCGGCTTTGATACGGCTGCGTCCATTTCAGCTTTAGATACGCCGGCTCCGGCGGCCTCTCCACTTAAATACATCCTCAGAGTACCCAGCGCCAAGATAGCTTGTTAGATTGTCGAAATTTAGCTCGCCTTCTAGCTTAAAGCCGTACATATCGCGTATCGGGTGGCTGATGCTGTATCCCTTGCCGCGTCCCGTGTCCGGCTTTGACGCAAAATATTCACGCACTGCGGCGTAGTCTGATTTTGAGATGAAATAAATTTGACCCTCTTTAGCTTAAGCTCGCGCAAACGGGATAGTTACTATTATGTTTTAAAAAGTAACAAAACCAAATTTGGATGTAGTGCTAAAACTACGCAGGAAAATTTATATCAAAATCTTTTAAAACCGATAAATAGTAGGGCGAAGTCGCGGATAAAAATCCACTTAAATTTATTTAGCGCATTCTTCTTGAGAAAAATCTTTTATGGCGAGAATGCCCGTATACTTCTCTACAGTTTACCTTTTTCATTGCCTCTCTTATCGAGTCTGGCGTACCTTCTATGAGCGCCCCCAGAATGACTTCGGGCGGCTGTTCTTCGCAGACTATCTTTTTCTTGTTATGAGTAAACGTGCTAATGATATAGAAGATAACAATGACGATAGCGATAAACGTATAAAATAAAATATCATAGATTCTTAACTGACTAAAAATAGTTTTCTTTTTGCTAGATTTATTTTTTATTTGTTTAGATTTAACCATAAAATTACCGCCGAAAAATCCCTAAATTTAATCCAAAATCCTGCCATAGCGAGCCGAATTTACGATATCTCTTTTACCAGTAGTTGCGGCGTAACCAGTCCGCGAAACGAGTTTTTCGACACCGAAAAAACAAGATCGATACTCTCGCCCGCATGCGGCTCGCGAGTGAAGTTAAAAAACAGCGCCTCGAGGCACTTGCCGTCTTTTTGCAGGATGAGCTTTAGGTGATTTTGCTCCCTGCCGATTAGTTTTTTGTTTTTGACGACGGCGGATTTGATCTCAAAGAGCGGGCGAGGATTTTTCTGTCCGTAGGGCTCGAAATGCTCCAAAATTTCAAGCAGTTCAAAGTCCACCTCGCCCGCCTCTATCTCGCCCAGAGGCTCGTCAAACGCACTAAATTCGTGCAAATCCATCAGCATACACGAGCTATTTATCGCGTTTTTAAACGCTTCTAAATTTGCCGGATCTATCACGATGCCGGCCGCTCCCTTGTGCCCGCCGTAGCCCACGAGTAAATTTTCGTGGCTAGCGATGAGCGAGAGGATGTCTAGCTTGCCAACGCTTCTAGCGCTACCTTTGGCGCGGTTTTCGTCGATGCTAAAGACGATGGCGGGCTTTTTAAACTGCTTTGCCAGACGCGATGCGACGATACCGATGACGCCCTCGTGCCAGCCCCTGCCCCAGGTCACGATGATGTGTTCGTCCTCGCGCACATCCTTTAACGAGCACTCAAAAAGCGTGCGCTCCTCCTCCTTGCGCGAGTTGTTAAAGCTCACGATGGTGTCGAGGCATTCGCAGGCGCGGTCTAAATTTTTGGCGCGCAAAAACTCAAAAGATACGCTCGCATCGTCCATACGGCCCGAGGAGTTTATGAGCGGCGCGATGAGAAAGCTGATGTCGTCGCACTCAAATTTATCCTTGCCGTAAAGCTGCTTTATCGCGGTAAATGCAGGCCTGCGCGAGCTGTTTAGGCGGTTTACGCCAAGCTTTACCAGGATGCGGTTTAGGTCGCGAAGCTCCATCATGTCGGCGATTATCGCGATAGCAAGGAGGTCGAGAAATTTACCCATATCGTAGTTGATACGGCACACGTCTTTTAGCGCGCCCACTAGATACCACGCAACCTGAGCGCCGCAAATTTCGACGTTTGGGAAAGGACAATCCTTTTGCTTTGGATTTATGATCGCGTAGGCCTCGGGCAGGACGTCTGGGGGCATGTGGTGATCGGTGATGATGAGATCGATGCCTTTTTGTTTGCAAATTTGAGCCGCGTCGTTTGCCGAGATACCGTTGTCTACGGTCACGATGAGGCTGGCATCCGCAATCTCCTCGACGATTTGCGGATTTAGCCCATATCCGTCGCTAAAGCGGTTTGGGATACGCACGAAATACTCGCTAACGCCCAAATCATCGAAAAATTCGGCCATTATGACGCTGGCGATCACGCCGTCCACGTCGTAGTCGCCGACGATGACGATCTTTTCGTTTCGCTCGATCGCGCGTTTTATGCGCTCGGCACCCTTAAATACATCCTTTAACGCATCAGGCGTAGGAATTTCTGAAAGTTTTTTGTGGATATCCTTTTCAAATCTTTGATTCAGTAATTCCTTTATTTTTTCCTTATTCAACATCGTTTTGACGGGCTTTTGCGTAAGCCTCGCCGTCAAATTTCGCCGCCTTGCCACCGTTTTTGCCTAAATTTTCGCTCGCCTCTGGAGTCAAATTTACTCCCGCAACGCCGCAAAAAAGGCTAAATTTTGGTTCAAATTTCATCTTTTTCCTTCTTTTTTATTTTCTAATGCGCAAATTATAGCTTTTTGAAATTTAATTTCTTATAATTTTAAACGAGTCGAAATTATATTTGAAATGATTTTAATTATTATATTTAAACCTAGGTTAAGATGCATTTTTGTATTATTAAGCTCTCATTTCAACAAAAAGGAACGATATGAAAAAAACTTTTTTAAAAGCGCTATTAGTACTTTTTGCGGTATTTTCAGCAACCCAAGCGGCGGCCGAAACTAAGGTCATAAAAGACGTCTTGGGTCGCGAAGTAAAGGTAAATTTGCCCGTTAAACGCATAGCTTTGGGTTTTTACTACACCGACTTTTTAGCCGTCGGCGGCACTAAGGCTTTAGATAAAGTCGTAGGCTTTTCAAAAGAGGTTTGGACAGACTGGACGCCTGCTAGCTGGGATCTATATAGCAAAGCCCTACCGCAGCTAAATAAGCTTGCGGACTTCGGCGAGGTAGAGGTTGGTACGTTCTCGGTAGAAAAAGTTATCTCTCTAAAACCCGATTTGCTAATACTCGCATCTTGGCAGTATAACGTGTTAGAGCCTGATTTAAAGCCCCTAACCGATCTAAATATCCCGATAGTCGTGCTTGATTATAACCGTGAGAAGGTTGAGCTTCACGTAAAAAGCACTAAAATTTTAGGCGAAATTTTAGGCGAGGAAAAAAGAGCGGACGAGATCTCTAAACTATACGAAGACACCGTAAAAGAAGTGGGCGACCGCATCGCAAAAGCAAATTTGCCTAAACCTAAAATTTATATAGAATTCGGCCGCGGCGGTCCTGACGACACAGGGATAACTTACGGTAAAGATATGTGGGGTTCGCTGATAGATTTAGCCGGCGGAGATAATATCGCAGCCGATCTAGTCGAGCAGTGGGCGCCCATCAACGCCGAGCAAGTCATAGCCGCAAAACCCGACGTTATAATGATAACAGGCCGCGAAACCGAACTAAAAAAAGAACCGACTGCGATGGTGATGGGCATAAACATAGATAAAGCCGAAGCGTTAAAAAGACTGGACGGATTTAAAAAACGCGTCGGTTGGTCGGAGCTTCCGGCTATCAAAAATAACCGCCTATACGGCCTATATATGGGTGCGTCAAGAACGCTTGCGGATATGGCGATGGTGCAATATATCGCAAAAGCTTTGTATCCGCAGCTTTTTAAAGACGTAGATCCGATAAAGACCTACGTTGATTTTCATAAAAAGTACTTACCTGTCGTTCCCGTCGGTACTATAGCCATCCAAGCGGACGAAAAATGAATAAAATAAGTTCCGAAGAGGTCGTAAAGGCTCATAGAAAGCGCGAATTTAAACGCTTAATCATCATCTTGAGCTTTATAGCCGTGGGTCTTGTATCGATGGTGTTTGATATCGGTACCGGGCCTGCGATGCTCTCGCCAAGAGAAGTCGTAGATACACTTTTACAGCCGATTTTAGGCGGCGAGCAGGATAAATTTTTATACCACATCGTTTACGATATCAGGCTTCCCGTAGCGCTTATGGCTTTAGTCGTAGGCGCGGCTTTGGGAGCGGGCGGCGCAGAAATACAGACGCTTTTAAACAACCCTATGGCAAGCCCCTATACGCTGGGACTTGCCGCGGCGGCGGGATTTGGCGCATCGCTGGTGATGGCGTTTGGTTCGTTTGGACTACCTCAAATTTACGCCGTGCCTATCGGTGCGTTTATCATGACGATGTTAGCGGCGTCTATACTGTTTTTGTTTTCGATGATGAGGCGATTTGGGTCGGCTACTTTGGTTTTGGTCGGTATCGCACTTTTGTTTTTGTTTCAGTCTATGCTCTCTTTGGTGCAGTTTTTGTCCGCGCCCGAGATTTCGCAGGCGATTTTGTTTTGGCTGTTCGGTAGCCTCCAAAAGGCTAAATGGAGTACGCTAGCCGTCGCTACGGTCGTAACGGTCGTATGCATTTCGCTACTGATGCTAAATACTTGGGCGCTAACGGCTTTGAAACTGGGCGAAGAGCGAGCCAAAAGCATGGGCGTAAATTTATCCGCCCTTAGGATTAAAATTTTGCTTATAGTTTCGGTTATGACGGCTACGGTTATTAGCTTCGTCGGCGTTATAGGCTTTATCGGCCTGGTCGCTCCGCATATCGCTAGAAATTTAGTCGGCGAGGATCAGAGATTTTTCCTGCCTACTACTATCTTCGTCGGTGCGGCGTTTTTATCGATAGCTTCGGTACTTTCTAAGGTTATAAATCCGGGCGGACTCTTTCCGGTCGGCATTATCACGGCGTTTGTGGGCGTGCCGTTTTTCTTCTGGATCATCCTTTCAAGGAAAAACGTATGCTAGAGCTTAAGAATTTAACGATATACCGCGGCTCGCTTTGCACGGCAGATGCCGTAAACGCTAGCTTTGAAGAAGGCAAGGTTTACTCCGTACTAGGGCCTAACGGCGCAGGCAAAACTACGCTCATAAGCGCGATTTTCGGCGAGATGGGCTATGAGGGCGAGATTAAATTCGGCGACGAGAGGTTAAATTTCAAAAACCATTTCTCGTGGAAAAAGAAAATCGGCTACATGCCCCAAGATAGCTACGTAGACGCGAGTTTAACGGCTCTTGAGGTCGTTTTGCTAGGGCTTATGGATAGTCTCGGGCTTTATCTAAAAGACGAGCAAATAAACTCGGCCATAGAGATAATGAAAAAACTAGGGATTTTACACCTAGCAGGTCGCGACGTGATGCAGCTCTCAGGCGGTCAGCGCCAGATGGTGATGTTTGCCTCCGTGCTTATCAAAAAGCCTAAAATTTTACTTTTGGACGAGCCTGTTTCAGCTCTTGATATGCACCATCAATGCGTACTTTTGGACTGCGTTAGGAAATTTACGCGCGAGCACGACATAACCACCGTAATGATACTGCACGATCTATCGCTGGCGTCGCAGTTTAGCGACGAGGTGTTGCTGCTAAGCGACGGCAAGATAAAAGCCAAAGGCGAAGCTAAAAAAACTATAACTAAAGAGCTAATACAAGAGCTTTATAAAGTAAACGTGGATATTTTTTACGACGATGCCGGCGTACCGGCCGTAGTCGCAAAGTCAGCGTTTGGGGTAGAGTAGCACGTGAGGGTTTTTATCTTAAGTTGCCTTGCTTACGCAAAGGGCAACGAGGATTTGCGAAATTTAAGCCGCACGTTTAGCGACGGCGGCGCACAGTGCGAGATAGTGCCGTGGCAAAATTTAGACGTCGGTTCGCTAGACGAAGATTCTTTGATTTTACCGCTTGCGACTTGGGATTACAGCCTAGACGCGGCTAAATTTTTATCGTTTTTGAGCGAGCTTGAAAAAAGCGGAGCGAAGATAATAAACGGTGCCGAGATCGTGCGCTGGAATTTATCGAAAAAATACCTCTTAGAACTTGAAGCCTTAGGACTTCCCGTGATCCCTAGCACGCTTTTAAACGGCGACGAAAATATAGAAGAGCTAAGGCGAATTTGCCCGAGCGGCGTGATAAAGCCGCTCGTCGGACAGAGTGGCAACGGCGTAGCTAAAATCGACGAAATATCAAATTTAAGCGAATATAAAAACGGGGCTTTGCTTCAGCCTTTTATCGAAGAGATCACCGTTAGCGGCGAAATTTGCTTGATATTTTTAGGCGGCGTTTTTTCTCACGCCGTACGCCGCTCGCCTGCTAGCGAGGATTATAGAGCAAACTCGAATTTCGGCGTTAAAATTAGCTCGGTAGAGTCGACTGCAGCCTTTCTAAACGTCGCGCGAGACGTTTTAGCTAGGCTTGCCTTTAATCCCGTCTACGCAAGGATAGATCTAATCGGCGCAAAAGATAAAATTTTAATCAACGAAGTTGAGCTTATCGAGCCTAGTCTTTATTTTAGCTACGGCAAAAACTCTACCGAAAAATTCGTAAAAGTAATCCTGGATAAATTTGTCGCGGAAAAGAAAATTTAGAGCCGCTCGGCTCTAAATTTTCTTATTTCGGGTTTCCTAAGCTAGCTTTGATAAAGCCCAAAACTACGGGATTTGGGTTTGTTAGGCGGCTGGTAAATTCCGGATGAAACTGCACGCCGACAAACCACGGATGCGAGTTTTTAGCACCCGCCGCAGGCGGACTAAGCTCGACGGCCTCGATCAGTCCGTCGCTCTCGCCGCTAACTATCAGGCCGTTTGCTTCAAATTCGGCTCTGTATTTCGGATTTGCCTCGTAGCGGTGGCGGTGGCGCTCTTTGACGCTTTTAGCGCCGCCGTAAATTTGAGATAGTAGCGAGCCAGGCTTCACGTCGCAAGCATAAGCGCCAAGCCTCATCGTGCCGCCGACCGGGCTTTGGTGCGTGCGGATCTGCGTCTGGCCGTGCGCGTCGATGAAACTATCGATGAGATAGATGATAGGATTTACGCACTCGGGCTTAAATTCGACCGAATTTGCGTCCTCGAGCTTTAGTACATTGCGGGCAAACTCGATGAGCGCTAGCTGCATACCTAGGCAAATGCCAAGATACGGCACGCCGTTTTCGCGAGCGTATTTGATCGCTTCGATCTTGCCGCTCACGCCGCGCTCGCCAAATCCACCGGCAACTAGCACGCCGCCCACGTCTTTTAGCAGCTCCTCTACGTTTGAAGGCTCAATTTTTTCGCTATCTATCCACTTTAAATTTACCCTCGCATCAAGACTCGCGCCCGCGTGGATGATACTCTCGGTCAGGCTCTTGTAGCTCTCTTTGAGGTCGACGTATTTACCCACGAACGCTATCGTGGTCTCTTTCGTCGGTGCGATGATGCGCTTAACTAGGCTGTCCCAGTTGCGCATATCAAGCTTTAGTTCGCCCAAATTTAAAATTTCGGCGATCGGGGTTAAAATATCTTGGTTATAAAACGCGAGAGGCACCTGATAGATGCTGGCCGAATCTATACTCTCGATGACGCAGTTGCGCTCTACGCCGCAGCTCGCGGCTATTTTATCTTTTAACTCGCGGTTTAGTGGCTGCTCGGCGCGGCAGATGATCATATCGGGGCTAATGCCGATACGGCGCAACTCGCCGACGCTGTGCTGGGTCGGTTTGGTTTTTAGCTCGCCAGCGACTTTTATAAACGGCACGAGCGTTAGGTGGATATTCATCGCGCGTTTGCGGCCAACCTCGACGCGAAGGGCGCGGATAGCCTCCAAAAACGGCAAGCCCTCGATGTCGCCTACCGTGCCGCCGATTTCAACGATAAGTATGTCGCGACCCTCGCCCGCCTTTTTGATACGATCAACGATCTCGCCCACGATGTGCGGGATGACTTGGATCGTTTTGCCCAAATAGTCGCCTCTGCGCTCCTTTTCGATGACGGAGCTATAGACGCGGCCGGTGGTGAAGTTGTTGTCTTGACTTAGGCTCTCGTCTAAAAATCTCTCGTAGTGCCCCAGATCCAGATCCGTCTCCGCGCCGTCATCGGTGACGAAAACCTCGCCGTGTTCAAGCGGGCTCATGGTACCAGGATCTACGTTGATGTATGGGTCAGCCTTTAGCATGCTTACTTTTAGGCCTGTATTTTTAAGAAGCGTGGCGATGGAAGCCGCCGCAATGCCCTTACCTAGCGAACTTAGCACGCCGCCCGTTATAAAAATATACTTTGTTTCGTTTAGATTTTTTTGCATATCGCGCCTTTTAAATTTTTAGCGAGATTATACCTTATTTAAAATTTATAAACGCTTGAGGACATAAATAATTTTATAAAATCAAAACTTTAAAATGATATTTTAAGTTAAATTTCTGTAGTATATTAAGTTATGATTAAAAAATATATTAAAAACATCTCGTCTTTGTATATAGACGGCTTTAGGAACATGAAGCTCGGAAAGAGCTTGTGGCTCGTGATAGCCGTAAAGCTGCTTATAATGTTCGGGATTTTAAAAGTATTTATCTTTGATGAAAGTTTAAATTCAAAATTTAAGAGCGACGAGGCCAAAGCGGACTTCGTCATCTCAAATTTGACAAAGGAATAAAATGTCTGAAATCGCTTCGGTCGATTGGTCTAGGGCGCAGTTTGCGCTCACCGCCATATACCACTTTTTGTTTGTTCCGCTCACGTTGGGACTTAGCTTTATCATCGCCATTATGGAGAGCATCTACGTCAAAACCGGCAACGAGCAGTGGCTAAAAATCACCAAATTTTGGCTAAAACTCTTCGGTATAAACTTCGCCATCGGCGTAGCTACGGGTATCATAATGGAATTTGAGTTCGGCACCAACTGGGCGAACTATAGCTGGTTCGTTGGCGACATCTTCGGCGCGCCGCTAGCTATCGAGGGCATACTCGCGTTCTTTATGGAGGCGACGTTCTTTGCCGTTATGTTTTTTGGCTGGGATAAGGTTAGCAAGAAATTCCACCTCATCTCGACCTGGCTTGTCGCTATCGGTTCAAATTTGAGCGCGCTTTGGATCCTCATCGCAAACGGCTGGATGCAGTATCCAATAGGCATGAAATTTAACCCCGCAACCGCAAGAATGGAAATGGAAAATTTCTTTGAAGTAGCGCTTAGCCCCGTTGGCATCATCAAATTTTTACACACCGTTACTAGCGGCTACGTTGCTAGCGCGCTTTTCGTGATAGGAATTTCAGCGTGGTTTATCCTAAAAGGACGCCACCTAATCATGGCTAAAAAATCCATCATCGTAGCGGCAAGCTTTGGACTCGTTACGTCACTATTTTTGATGTTTAGCGGCGACGAGAGCGCATATCAAGTCGCACATACTCAGCCTATGAAACTAGCCGCGATGGAAGGCCTTTATAAAGGCGAAACAAACGCCGGCCTAGTCGCTATGGGCGTGCTAGATCCGTCTAAAAAACCTGGCGACGAAAAAGATCCGTTCTTACTCGAAATAAAATTTCCTTACGCGCTCGGAGTTATGGCTACTAGAGGGTTTAATAACTTTACGCCCGGCATAGACGATCTAGTGTATGGCAATGAAACTCACGGCATAGAGGGCGTTGCGAGCAAAATGTCCAAAGGCTCGTTAGCCGTTAGCGCGCTAACAACCTATAACGCCGCTAAAAAATCAGGCGATAAAGCCGCTATGGAGCAAGCCGAGCAAACTCTGGTTCAAAACATGAAATTTCTAGGCTACGGCTATCTTGAAAAGCCTACCGACGCCGTACCGCCTGTTGGCTTAACGTTTTATAGCTTCCACGTGATGGTTGCGCTTGGCACCTACTTTTTAGCGCTATTTTTCGTCGTGCTTTATCTTTGCATGGCGAACAATATCGAAAATTTCAAAAAGCTGCTTTGGATCTGCGTATTTACGATACCGCTTGGCTACGTAGCTATCGAGGCAGGCTGGATAGTAGCCGAGGTTGGTCGTCAGCCTTGGGTCGTGCAAGATCTCATGACCGTGGGCGTGGGAGCGACAAATTTATCGAGCACAAACGTCAAAATTTCGTTTATACTATTTGCAGTGCTTTTCACGGCCCTACTCATAGCCGAGATAAAAATCATGCTAAAACAAATAAAAATAGGATTTGAAAACCATGCTTAGTTTAGAATTTTTACAAATTTACTGGTGGTGCGTAGTTAGCTTGCTAGGCGGTTTGCTAGTGTTTATGATGTTCGTTCAGGGCGGGCAGACGCTACTTTTCGGACTTTGCAAAAACGAGCTGCAAAAGGACATGGTGATAAATTCTATCGGACGCAAATGGGAGCTTACGTTTACTACGCTCGTAATGTTTGGCGGCGCGTGCTTTGCGGCGTTTCCGCTGTTTTACGCGACAAGCTTTGGCGGCGCGTACTGGGTGTGGCTGGCGATTTTGTTTTGCTTTATCCTCCAAGCCGTGAGCTACGAGTACCGCAAAAAACCGGACAACTTCCTAGGTCAAAAAACCTATGAAATTTTCCTTTTCATAAACGGCTCTCTCGGCGTTATTTTAATCGGCATGGCCGTTAGCACGTTTTTTTCGGGAAGCGATTTTTTATTAAACGAGCACAACTTCGTACAATGGCAAACGCCTTTGCGCGGTCTTGAAGCGCTTGGCAATATCATGCTCTATCCTCTAGGTATCGCGATGTTTTTCCTAGCTCGCGTGGGCGGAGCGCTCTACCTCATCAACAATATAGGCGATGCCGAGATCAGAGCCAACGCCAGAAAAGCGGCGCTAAAAAATACGATTTTCTTTTTACCGTTCTTTTTGATATTCATCGCTTGGGTGTTTACAAAAACCGGTTTTGCATACGACGAGAGCGGCGTAGTAAGCTTAGTTGGCTTTAAATACGCTCTAAATTTACTCCAGATACCGCTTGTTGCAGCGATGATAGTTATAGGCGTCCTACTCGTGCTTTTTGGTATATTTAAGGGCGCGTTTACGACCAGTATATACGGCATAGTGCCTTACGGCGCGGGCGTAGTGCTAACGGTTACAGGGCTATTTTTGATAGCAGGCCTTGCGGACACGGCGTTTTATCCGTCGTTTAGCGATTTACAAAGCTCGCTCACGATCAAAAACGCAAGCTCCAGCCACTATACGCTAAACGTCATGGCCTACGTGAGCCTGCTGGTGCCGTTTGTTTTGGGCTATATTTTCGTCGTTTGGCGCGCGATGGATAGTAAAAAGATCACGGCCGACGAGATCAAGCACGATCATCACGCATATTAAGGATAAAAATGATAGAAGCGATAGTTTTTCTTTTTCTTTGGGTTTTGGCGCTTTTTGGCGGATATAAATTCGTCCATTTTAACATCAAGCATGTCGAGAAAAACGACGACAAATACTTTGGAAATTTGCGCGAATAAGCGCTGATCCGCAAATCTCGTTCTACTTAAATTTTAGCTTTTATCGCTATAATTAGGCTAAAATTTTAAGGAGAACGAGATGTTTGACTTCACTTTTCACAACCCCACTAAAATAGAATTCGGCAGAGGCAAAGAGCGAAATATCGGGCTTTATATGCGCGAATTTGACGCTAAAAGAACCCTACTGATCTACGGCAGCGACCGTATCAAAAAAGACGGACTCTTTGACACGGTCGCAGCGAGCCTAAAAGAAAACGGCATCGAGTTTATAGAGCTTGGCGGCGTGGTTAGCAACCCCGTGCTAAGCAAAGTTTACGAAGGCATCGAGCTAGCTAGGAAATTTAACGCCGACAGCGTACTAAGCGTAGGCGGAGGCTCCTGTCTAGATAGCGCCAAAGCCATCGCCGCGGGCGCGCTATATGAGGGCGACGTGTGGGATTTTTTCACGGGCAAAGACCCGAGTCGCGCGCTAAAAATCTTTGACATCATAACTCTTGCGGCGACGGGCAGCGAGATGAACTCGGGCGCGGTCGTGACAAACGAAGCTACAAAACAAAAATTCGCCATCCACGGCGACGTCCTCTATCCGCTAGTCTCTGTCGTAAATCCTAAGCTACAAGCAAGCGTTAGCCGCGAGTACCTAGTCTACTCCGCCGCCGATATCATCGCACACAGCATCGAGGGATACTTCACGGCTAAAGTGCAGCCTGATATCATCAACCTCTACATCGAAGCTAACATCAAAACCGTGATGAAAACGACTGAAATTTTACTAGCTGGTCCCGATAACTACGACGCTAGAGCCGAGTTTGCCTGGGCGGCGACGATGGCGCTAAACGGCCTAACCTACGTCGGCACGCACGGCTACTCCTACCCAAACCACATGCTAGAGCACGCCATGAGCGCGGTCGTAAACTGCGCGCACGGAGCGGGTCTAGCAGTCATAATGCCTGCGTGGATGAAGTGGTATACGAGCCGAAATTTGAGTGCTTTCGAGCGTTTTGCGCGGGAAATTTTTGGCGTAAAATCAGCGGACGAAGGCATCGCAGCATTTAAAGCGTGGCTTAGCAAAATCGGAGCTCCGGTTAGTCTAAAATCTGTCGGCATAGAGGGCCAAACGCTAGAGGAGGTGGTAAATTTAGCCTATGACTACGCGGCAAACTGGCGCAAAGATAAGCTCTACACGAAAGAAAATATCAAAGCGATTTTTGAGCTAGCGAGGTAAATTTGATCAAATTTACCAACTGACATCTTTTGCGAAATTTCGTAAATTTGCGATTATATCGTGAATTTATAGTTTGATTTTTTACTTCACTATCGCTCGGCGCGTAAAAAGATAAGCGGAGGCAACAAAAAAGGTGTGCTGGGTCACAGCCTGCAGACAGTCCGTAGCAAATCTCACTATTCCGATATTGCGGCGCATTGGATTAGACGCGCCTAGCCAAAGTAAATTTGAGGCTTTTAACGATAAAAATCGCGCTAGAATTTAGCAAAACCCCGCTTGCTAGTCCGCTTGTGATGAGTGGGACTGGTTGCACTTTCTCGACAGCGCTTGCTTGCTACCTAGCAAAGGGCAAGAGCCTAGAGGAAGCCATAGGGCTTTCAAAAGAGTATATCTACTCCATTATAAAAGAGAGTATCGACACAAAGCTAGGCAAAAACCGCCTTCTTTGGCACGGAGCAAAGTAAAATTGCTGACACGACATTATAGTAAATATAGTGTCGTGGGATTTTAAAATATTGAAGATTGTTATCTTAACTTTCTTATTATATAAGTAAAGTCATCTTCATTATTCATTAAATAATCTATACCGCTAGTTAAAATTATCTCAACTTTTTGATCTATCAAAATATATCTATCGTGAAAGACATTTTGATACGGTGATATATTATTGGCTGGGTAGTCTTTTACGGTATAGCTATTATGGATTTGTTTTATCGTAGTTTTTTGATCTTGATTTAATCCAAAGCATTCTAGTGTTAATTGCTTTTTAGGAACACATTGTTTAATAAATTTTTGAAAACTATTAAAATTACTACTTATAAATTTATCATAGATAACAATATAATTGGTATTTTCAAGCAATGCTTTAATATGTGCAATAGCTTTATCTCGTGATGATGATTTGAATGTGCCGGTTAAATTATTTTCTATCTCATCGCCATTTATATTTACATATGGAAAATCTTTTTTTGTATTTGATAAACAAATTTTATAGATAGTTTTTGAGAGCGCTTCAGATAAATCACAAGAGGTATAACCGCTTGATACTAATTTTGATTTTAAATCATCACCTAATATGTCAATTTGTTTTCTTGTTGGCAGAATTTCAGGCTTATAATAATGCAAAAATTTCTCTATAGTATCATTATTTACTGATTCGCCGTGTTTAAATTTGATAAATTCTTGCAACAAATCATCTTCACAACACATAGAAAATACCATTACATTATCTCCAATAATTCACTAAGACTAACATCTAAAAAACCAGTAGGAAAATTGATTTTTTCTTTTTTAAAATTTACCAAATGCCCATTTTTATTTA
>ERZ773267.299-NODE-299-length-35485-cov-3.978775_pt1 | contig 35485 bp, 35 predicted proteins | sample MGYA00511959_ERZ773267 | MGnify/ENA primary metagenome ERZ773267 (study PRJEB29015, sample SAMEA2738165) | human oral metagenome | biome: human oral; feature: human-associated habitat; material: saliva | place: China | collected 2240 ...
AAAAGAATTAAATATGACTCCTGAAGATATTGAAAAATTTACTAATTCTGATATAGCAATCCCACAAACTGAGGAGCATAAAAGATTTATTGAAAGATTGACAAAAGAAGCTGTAATTGTCTCAATCAATAGACATGCTGGTGGCTATAGAACATATTTTGGTGGTAAATCAGATACTTTAGCATTCGGTAAAGATTTAACAGCTGTGAAGTGGATAGTAGGAACTGGTGGTGCTTTAACTAGACTTACAGCAAGAGAAGAAATTTTAAATAGTATAAGCCAATTTAATAGAGCAGATAAATTACTGCCTACAGCAGAAGCTAAAATTTTAATAGACAACGACTATATAATGGCCTCTCTAGGTATACTATCATCTCTAAATAAAGAAGCTGCTATAAAACTATTATTAAAGAGTCTGAAATTTAATAAAAATACAGCTCTGGATAAAAGGCGAGTCTGTGAAAAAACCGTTTTTTTTGTAAATTTTATAAATTTGCTAATAAAATTTTTAAGTAAATTTATAAAACTTGCGGTAAAGAGAATTTGGCATAAGGTTTTAAATTTTGGCTTTAAATTTAATAGACTTTTTAGCGCTTTAAAAAAATCCAAAATTTGACGAAAAACAAAAGCCTTAAATATCAAATTTAACCCTCTCACAAAATACCTTTTTTGGTTGAAAATTTTTGTGAGACAACATCGATGTCGGTTTTTATTAGCTCATTTAGCGCGTTTTCACAGTAGTCTAAAATTTTTTCCAGCCCCTCTTTTTCCTCTGCGTTAAATTCGCCAAGCACGTGACCGGTTACAGCACTTTCGTCTTTGTGCGCGCTTCTACCGATACCGATACGAACGCGCTCGTAATCTGCGCCCATTAACGCGTCGATTGATTTTAGCCCATTATGCCCGCCGTTTCCGCCGCCCTTTTTAAATTTAACGACGCCGAAATTTAAATCAAGGTCGTCGTGAATCACGATAATACGCTCAGGCTTGTAAAAATCTGCGACGGCTTTCACGCTTCGTCCGCTTAGGTTCATAAAAGTCGTTGGTTTTAAAAGAAGTAGATTTTGAAATTTAAACAGATCGCCTTGAAATTTGACTGAGCTCACATCTGTAAAATTTGAGTTTTTAAGTCTATCTATCAGCATAAAGCCGACGTTATGTCTTGTTTTGGAGTACTCGGGACCGGGATTCCCCAGTCCAACTATGAGTATCAAGGCTAGCCTTATTTAGCTTTTATTACGCCTAGAACCGCTACGCGGTCAGCATCGATAATAGTGACGCCCGCAGGAACGGTTATATCGCGTACTAGGACGGTGTCGTCTATATCAAGGCCGCTAACGTCTATGTCGAATGAATTAGGCAAATTTTCAGCCGTGCATTTTACGGCTAAGCGTCTTTTTGAGATAATCAAAACGCCTTTATTTTTTAGACCCACAGGAGTTCCGTAAGGTTTAACCGGGATCATATATTTTGAGACGACGCCTGGAAGCGCAACCTTCAAATCAACGTGTTTTAGCGCATTTGTCACAGGGTCTTTTTGGTATTCGACTACTACGACTTTCAAGGTTTTTCCGCCCACTTTTACGTCAAACGCAAGGCTCTCTTTTTTGCGAACCTCTTTTATAAAATCATTGATTTTAAAAGCGGCCTGCACGTTCTCTAATCCCTTGCCGTAAATGTTGGCGATTAGATAACCATCTCTTCTCAAGGCTTTTGACGCCTTTTTACCGATACTCTCTCTAACGATACCTTCTAACATCGTTTTCCTTTCCTTAAAAATAGAGGCAGATAATACCCAAATTTATATAAATTTCGCCTTACTTTATATCTTTGAGCGCAATAACTTCGCTTTGAAATTCTTTTAAAAGCTCTGCATCCTCTTCGATAGAGGCAACCATCGCTCGTTTTTTAGCGAGGTCGGCACTCTTGATTTTGATATCGAGGTTTTCCCTTCTACTGGCGCTTTTTAGCGCTTCTTCTTTTGTTATAATTCCCGAAGTATACATGTCAAGTAAATGCTGCTCAAAGGTCTGCATTCCGTAGGTATTTCTACTTTGTTCTATCGCGTCGTAAATTTCGCTATCTCTATCTTCTAAGATCATATCTCTTATTCTTATGTTTTTTACCATTATTTCGCAAGCGACACGGCGTTTGCCGGTCGTAGTCACGACAAGGCGCTGAGATATGATAGCCTCCGCAACCGAAGCAAAGGTCATTCTGATTCGGTTTTGCTCCTCTTTAGGAAACATGTTTATGACGCGGCCGATAGTTTCTTTTGCATCAAGAGTGTGAAGCGTCGCAAGCACCAGGTGTCCTGTTTCTGCGGCATTTATAGCAGTTCTAACGGTCTCTAGATCTCTCATCTCGCCTACGAATATAACATCTGGATCCTCACGCAAAGAAGCCCTTAGCGCGTCAGCAAAGCTATCTACGTCTTGCCCGATACCGCGCTGATTTATTACGCTTTTGTCGTCGTTATATATAAACTCGATCGGATCTTCGATAGTGACGATATGGTAGTTTTTCGTGTGATTTAGGTGGTTTATCATACTAGCTAACGTCGTCGTTTTACCGCTACCAGTAGGTCCCGTTACTAAGACGATACCTCTATTTACTTTATTGCAAAGCTTTTCAATAACGGGCGGCAATAAAAGCTCCGACATCGTAGGAATTTTCGTCGGAATCGTTCTAAATACGAAAGATACGCCATCCATCTGCAAAAAGACATTTGAGCGGAAACGATAGTCGTCGTTTAGCCTATAGGTAAAATCCACGCTCTTTCTTTTCATTAGACTATAATAATTCGATCCTAAAATTTCCTTAGCAAGAATTATAGAACTGTCGTAATCTAAAATTTGATCGCCCATGGTAAATATCTCGCCGTTAAATCTACCTCGAATAACCCTGTCGGATTTTACGTGCAAGTCGCTACCGCCAAGCTCAATAAGCTTTATTAAGTATTTATCTAGTACGCCCTTCATGGCAACTCTTCTAGCACTTTCATCAGCTAGCATTATTGACGCCCTATCGCCAGGCATTCCAAGACCGCTATCATCGGTCGACAGCCCTATTTCGGCCAAAAGCGCAGCCCTATCTTTACGCTTGGCAGGTCTTGCTTCAGCTTCTTTTGCCGTACTTATCCCGCTTTCTTGCGCGCTTTTGACTTGCACTTGCGTTGCTCCTTTGCTTGTACTTTTATATGCTTGCATTAAATTTGACTCAAAAACTTGTTCTTGCGATTCATGCAAATTTTCAGACACATCAATCTTCGTGTTTTTCTTGGTATTCCAAAAATCTACATTTAAATTTGACTTAGATTGGATTAAATTTACCTCTTTTGCGATTATATCCGATTCATCTTTCGCTTCTTTATTGTCTCCATTTTGAGATATATTAAATTCGTTTTGAAAAAAGTCTAAAATTTGATCCTTTTCGCTAGGACCTTGCGTCAAATCAACCTCTTCTACAATAAAACCGACGCCTAAATTGTCTAAGCTTGCGCTATTATCATTAAATTTTGCGTCCGGCGCTTTATCGACGCCCGGTTGCTCCAACGCCTCAGCTATCTCCGTTTTATCAAGCATATTTTTTTGTTCAAGCGTCTCGTCTAGAGCGTCTATTTCGCTTAACGCTTCATTGATAGCCTGGAGATTTTCACTCAACTCATGATTTTTTGCTTCTAGTTTAGCGTGTTCGATAGATTCATCAAATTTGATAGGCTCTGCTTGCTCTTTCTTTTTCAAAAGCTCGCCATCTAATGGCTTTAATGCCGGTAGGTTATCGAAATCAATATTTTGTCCAAATTTAAACACGGGCTCATGATCGGTCAAATTTTTATCTGCGATTCCGCCTATTTTTTGCTCGTCTTTTTCAGGCTTTAGCTCTATGACTTGCTCTTCTTGCGAATCTTCTTTATTTTTATCTCTTATTTTTTGTATATCGCCCTTTACGGCATTAGCTCCTAAATTTATAATACGCTCAAGCTCATCGTCTTGAGTGTCAAATTTAATGCCGGAGCCAACCGGTTCATAGCCGGCTATCTCTTCTTGTTCTATCGAATTAAACCCAGAAGACTTCATTTTAATGCTTTCATGATATCTTCAAATGCAGTTACAAATTGCTTTAAGCCGTCGCTTAGTAAGTCTTTATAAACCTTCTCCATATCTATGTCGGCCCTTTTTACTACGCCGAAAAATTTCTCTATACTATCGTCGCTAACGGCGGTTTTAGGTTCGTTTTTGCTCGCGATAAAGGCCTTGATAGTATCAAGCGGGGCCGTATTTACCGCATTTTGATACATCAGCTCTTTTACGTAATAATCCTTTGCTAAATCATCGCCCTTCACCCCCGTACTAGCAAACAGCGCCCTCGTCGTAGGCAAACTTTTATTTTCTATGATTTTATAAATTTTAGTCGCGTTCATAATACCGATTTGTCCCGTCGGTAGCGAGTTCTCGCGCATCTTTTCATCTAGCAAGCGATCAAATCTGCTAACAAAAATACTAATTACGCTCTTTGGTAACGGCGTTAGCGGAAATTTCTTTTCATAAGCCCTTACTCCCTCTTCAAAAGCGTCCAAACACGCTACGGCTTGCTCGGGCGAGAAAATCAGCGTCGCATTTACCGCGATACCGCGCGCAGTTAGAGCGCTCATTGCTTCAAAGCCGGCTTTTGTAGCAGGTATTTTTATCATGACGTTTGGCATGCCGATCTCCGCGTGAAGTCTAGCACCCTCATCTACCGTAGCTGCGGCATTATCGCAAAAGCTAGGATCAACCTCTATACTAACAAAACCGTCGTCGCCGTTTACATAATGCTTCAAAAGTTTTATTGCAGCTATCTTGATATCTTGCATCGCGAGCGTCTCATAAAGCACCTTCGGATATTTTTTACCCATTTGGCTAATGACGTCTTTATAAGAATCCGATAAAAACGCAGCCTTAAAGATGGACGGGTTTGAAGTCACGCCGTTAATCGTGCCACTTTGAAGTAAATTTACAAACTCGTTTTGTAAAAAATCGCGCTCGATAAAGTCGCACCACAATGAAAAATTTATATCGTTATTAAACATTTTTCTCGCCTTTTTATATCAAATTTACGATCTCGCGCAAATCTTTTTTATCCACGCAACAAGTTGCCGCTTGCCTCAAAATTTGCTTTGCGCAAAATGCGATTTTTAAATTTGAATACTCAAACATAGATAGGTCGTTGGCGCCGTCGCCCACGCTCATCGTCTGCTCTTTTGAGATTCCAAGCAAATTTTGTAAATTTGCAAGCATCGCGCCTTTTGAAAAGCCAAACATCATTTCGCCACCCACGAGTCCAGTCAGGACGCCGTCTTTGTGATGCAGGATATTCGCGAAACTAGCATCAAATTTGAGCTTTTCTTGCGCTCTATCGGTGCCCGAGTGAAATCCGCCGCTAAAAACTACGACCTTGATGCCCTTACTTTTTAGATGCGCGATCAACTCGGCGGCTCCTGGCATGAGCGGCAAATTTGAGCAAATTTGATCTACTTTAGCAAGCTCAAGCCCCTTTAAAAGCGAAACGCGGCGCGTCAAGCTCTCGAAAAAATCAAGTTCGCCAGCCATCGCTTTTGCAGTTATTTCGCTAACCTCATCGCCCACGCCTTTTGCCGCAGCCAGAAAATCTATCGTCTCACCGTCCATCAGCGTCGAATCAAAATCAAATACACAAAGCTTTATCAAAATTAATCCTAAAAATCACGTTTCAATAGCGTTTCGACTTTTAAAATCGTAAGAATACTATTATCTCTCTTACCGATGCCGTAAATCATACCCTTATCTCTTAAAAGCGTTTCAGGCGGCGGATCGATCCTATTTTGCTGTATCCTAATAGCTTCCGTTAGCCTATCAATCACAAATCCAGCAACGTTATCGCCGTCTTTCATTACTATATATCTAGTACTCGTGCTCGGTTTTGCGGCATTTAGAGAAAATTTCTTTCTCAAGTCGATTAACGGGATGACGCTACCGCGCAAGTTAAATACACCCAAAACATACTCAGGCACGCTAGGCACGCGAGTGTATTCGATGGGCTTAATTATCTCTTGGATATTTAAAATAGGTATCGCATACTCCTCGTCGCCCACGATAAAGCCGACTAGCTGGACGATCTCCTCGCGCTCTTTTTCGCTCGGATCTATCACCTGTCTTTTTTGTCTTTTTAGAACCTGATTTAGTTTGTCGTTCATGTTCTATCCTATTAGTTTGATATTTTTTCTAACTACGTTTTCAAGGTACTCGGACGAATACGGCTTAGTTATATACTCGGTCATTCCTACTTCCACGCCTCTTAGCCTATCGGCCTTTGACGTCCTTGAGGTTACCGCAATAAGCGGCAAATTTCTATATTTTGAGTACTTGCGAATTTCGCCCGCTAGCGTGTAGCCGTCCATTCGCGGCATTTCGATATCGATTAGCATCGCATCAAGCGCATGTTCGCCAGATTTTACGATAGTTAGAGCCTCGACGCCGTTAGTGGCCTCTATCACCGTTACGCCAAGAGGGGCTAACGATTTTTGCATTATGGTTCTGTCCATCTTCGAGTCGTCGACGATTAGTACCTTGTAGTCGCTCGGTTTTTCTTTAACGCTTTTTGAGGATTCCATGCTGGCTTTTATGTCTACTTTTATATCTTTTGCCATCTCCATCATCATACCTACGTCGATGATGAGTGTTACGCGGCCGTCGCCTCTTATCGTGGCTCCCGCGATTCCCGGGATATTTTGGAGATAATCACCCATTGATTTAATTACGATCTCCTCTTGTCCTACGAGGCTATCTACGATGATGCCTAGCTTTGCTTCCGCTACGCCGATAACGACCACGTATGTCTGATCGCCGCCGTCAAAGACCTGTTTGACACCAAAGATATCAGATAGCTTAACCAGCGAAAGCACCTCGTCGCGTAGTCTGAGCACGTTTTTGCCGTCAATCGTATAGATATCGTCGATCGGCACGCGCACGGTCTCTAAAACGCTTGCTAGAGGAATAGCGAAAAACTCCTCTTGTGCGCCTACTAAAAGCGACTGTATGATAGCTAGCGTGAGCGGAATCTTTAGCTTCATCGTCGTGCCCTTACCCACTTCGCTTTCGATGTCGATTATACCGTTTAGCTTTTCGATATTCGTTTTTACGACGTCCATTCCCACACCGCGGCCGCTTACGTTAGTTACCTTCGCAGCAGTCGAAAATCCAGGCTTAAATATAAGTCCGAACGCCTCTTTATCGCTCATAGTATCGGCTTCGCGCTCGGTGATGATGCCCTTTTCTATCGAGCGTGCCTTTAGCATATCGGCATCTAATCCCTTACCGTCGTCGGTGATCTCGACTACGATATGGTTGCCTTCGTTATAGGCTTTTAGCTGGATGGTGCCTTTTTCCGGTTTGCCAGCAGCTAGTCTGGTAGCGCCGTCTTCGATACCGTGGTCGCACGAGTTTCTTATCATATGCACGAGCGGATCGCCGATTTGCTCGACGATAGATTTATCTAGCTCCGTCTCCTCGCCCGTGATTTCAAGGTCGATTTGCTTATTTAGCTCGCGGCTTAGATCGCGGATCATGCGAGGAAATTTATTAAATACCTTTGCAATAGGCAGCATCCTCGTTTTCATAACGGCTAGCTGTATGTCGGTAGTCACTAGGCTTAGGCTGGATACTACTTGATTTAGCTCCTCAAGGAATTTCTCGCCCTCATATCTCTCCTCAACGTCGTCGTAAATTTTGAGCAGCCTATTTTTACCAAGCACCAGCTCGCCGATCAGGTTCATCAGGTGATCTAGACGCTTAACCTCGACGCGTATAGTCTGCTCGTCCGCGCTAGCTCCACTTGATAGAGCTGGTACTTTTTTGTCCTCTTTTTTGTTGGCAGGCTTTGCTGGAGCGGGCTTTGGAGTCGGTGCCGAATTTGAGGGGGCTGGAGCTTGCGGTGCAGCCGGTGCGGCAGGTTTTGGCGCTTCGCCTGCTGCTGCTTTTTGAGCGCGCCTTGCTTGATCTTCAGCCTTTCTTACTTTCAGCAGTCTTTCTATCTCGGCTTCGACCTCGTCGTCGCTTAAATTTGACAAATTTTCATCACTAACCGGTTCAGGCTCTTTTGGCGCCTCTACTACAGGCTCTGGTACCACGGGTGCAGGCTCGCTAACGGCCGCACTCGGGGCTTCACCTTCGGATATTGCGGTTAGTCTTTTGCAGATATCGCCTATCTCGATGCCTACGTCCGTATCGTTGCCGCTATCTCTGATACCGTGGAGTAAGCCCTTCATCATATCCACAGACTCTAGCACCACGTCCATGATATCCGGAGTTATCTTTAGTTCATTTCGGCGCGCTTTATTTAATACATCCTCCATATGGTGAGTTAATTTTGTAAGGATATCGAAATTTAAAAAGCTCGATGACCCCTTGACCGTATGCGCAACGCGGAAAATTCTATTTAAAAGCTCTAAGTCTTCAGGATTAGACTCAAGTTCTATGAGGTCATGGTCTATTTGTTCTACTAGTTCGAAGGCTTCAACCAGGAAGTCTTCCATTATCTCTCTCATATCATCCATGATTTCCCCCTTATTTCTTGTTCGCTTCGATCACGCGAAGCACCTCGTTATAAAATAGCGATGCATCAAATTTGGTTAGATACGCGGCAGCTCCGGCCTCTTTACTTTGAGCTTCGCTGTAGTCGTTGCTTATAGAAGAGTTAAATATAATAGGAATTCCCGCATATCTTGGATTATTCTTTAGAGTCGATGCAAAGCGATATCCGTCCATCTGAGGCATTTCGATATCGCTCAAAATCACTCTTAAAAATTGACTTAGCTTATCGCCGTACATTTCGTATAGATCTTGCATTCTAGCAAGTCCTTCTATGCCGTCTTTTGCTTCAACTACTCTTAGTCCCATCTTTTCCAACATATCCTTTACAAGCTTTCTAGCCGTAGAGCTATCGTCTAGCACTAGCGCAACCCCACTTAAAAGCTTACTTTGATCGATCTCTACTTCCATTTTCGGGCTATAAATGCCAAGCTCCTCGACGACGCTTTCAAGGTCAAGTATAAGCAAAACCTCATCGTTTTCGATGCGAGTTACGCCAGTTATCTTGCCTTTGTCTAGAGTTCCCGCGTTTGAGGCGAAAGTCGCCGCTTCGATGTCCGCCCAACTTATACGCCTGATACGTTTTGCCTCATGAACGATAAAACCTATCAGTATTCCGCTAAATTCGGCGATGATAACGCGAGGCTTGATAACTCCGCCTTTGGGTTCGTTTATCTGCATCCATTTGGCTAAATTTATGACAGGTATCACGACGCCGCGTAGGTCAAAAATCCCCTCTATATACTCGGGTACTCCTGGAAGCTCGGTTAAATTTGGCATCTTGATGATCTCGCGCACCTTAGCGACGTTGACGCCGTATATACCCTCATATACATTGTCTCCCGACTGCTTAAAGATACGAAAATCAACAAGCTCCATCTCATTTGAACCGGTTTTTAATGTGCCATTTTTAAGCATTTTAAACCTTTACGCTCTTTCGAGCAAACTTAATATTTTGGTCGTATTCTACTACAAAATAGCTTTGCTCGCATGCAAAAGATGGAATATTTATATATTTTTGTTTACCTATCGTGTACTGTTCGCCTTGGTGATAGTGCCCTTCGATGACAACGTCAGCCTCGTAAAATGCGTTATATCGACGCATTTTTGCCTCGACTAAATTCTTAAAATTCGGTATTTTATAATCCAAAATTTTTCGTTTAAGTTTATTTAAAATCCGTTTTGAGAACTTAAATTTTAAAAATTTATCGAAAAAATTCATCGTTTTTAAAAACCATTTGACGCGCAAAAATCTCAAAGCGTATTTTGAAACAAAAGGCAAAAATATATCTCCATGCGCGATAAGCACGCTTTGGTCGCACTCCGAGGCAAATTTAACCGGCTGAGCGCCGATCGAATAGACTTTGACGTTTTTAAACAGAGGCACGAGGTTAAAATCGTGATTTCCTTCGAAATAGTAAATTTCCATTTCCTCGCCCAGCTCGTCGATCGCGCGGACGTATCGCTCGTAAAATTTGACGAAAAACTCGCACTCGCCCGCCAAAAAATCAAACATATCGCCCATCAAAAACAGCTGCGGCGTCTTTATCTCGCCGCTTTTTAGCGCGCATAAAAAATGCCAGAAATTTTCGCGATTTTCGTTTTCGTGCGAGTCGGCGATAAAGATCGCACTGCTTTTTACGACGATTTGCTCAGGCATCAAATTTTACTTTTTACGACGTCAAATTTACGGCTATGGATTTTAATTTTAGCAAACGCCGTGGTAAAATTTAAAAGCTCAAATTTAGCAGCCGAGCTCGTAAATTTAACGGTTTTAAATGCGCGCATCGGCTCTAGAATTTGATCGGCTTATAGCTAACAGAGACGATCTCGACGTCGCTTCTGCCGTTTGGCAAATTTAGCGCGACCTCGTCGCCCTCGCTCTTACCGATTAGCTGCTTAGCTAAAGGCGAGTTGATCGAGATGAGTCCGCGCTCTAGGTTGCTCTCAGGCGTACCCACTAGCGTATAGGTCTTTTCTAGCTCGGTTTCTACGTCCATGATGACGACCGTGGAGCCAAATTTTACTTTATCGTGCTCGTATTCGGCAGGGTCGATTACCTTGGCGCGGCTTATTATGTCGCTAAGCTCGGCTATGCGGCTCTCGATAAACGCCTGCTTTTCGCGCGCGGCGTGGTATTCGGCGTTTTCTTTTAGGTCGCCGTGACTGCGTGCGATGTCGATCTCCTCGACGATATTGGGGCGCTCGACGGTCTTTAGATTTTTTAGTTCGTTCGTGATTTTTTCATATCCAAAAAGCGTCATCGGTTCGGTCATTTTTTATCCTTTGTTTGTTATTAAAATTTGCGCTACGCTGGCTGCAGAGCCGTGTTTTAGGTATTTTCGCAGTTTCTCGCAGCCTTTGATAAATTTCTCTTTATCGCAGCTCTCGTAGGCTTTTATTAGATTATTTGGCGTTACTTCCTCTTGCAACAGCTCCTCGTGCAGCGCCGCTTCGCCCATAAAATCAAACATGATATTTGCAAGCCCGATGTGGCGCAACTTCACAAACATCCGCGCGATCATTATATCGATGGCTTTGGCTTTATAGGCTAGTACAAACGGCGTGCCCACGAGCGCGGCCTGCAGCGTCGCGGTACCTGAGCAGATAAATGCAAACTCGCTTTGCAAAAGCGCGCGCGGCGCGTCCGTAACGACGCTAAAGCCGCTAACGTCGCCGTAAATTTGCATATCGTTTGCCAAAAACGGCGGCACGACGAGCAGTTTTTCTTTGTCTTTTATCTGGCTTGCCACCTCGCGAAAAATCGGCATCAGTCGTGAAATTTCGGCGTGGCGGGATCCGGGCATAAAAGCGATCTTACCGCTTTGTAAAAGCTCGTTTTTTCGCACTCGCAGCTCGTCAAGTAGCGGATGGCCGACATAGCGCGAGCGGTTGTAGTACATCCCATCAAACGGCAAAATCGAGGCCAGATGATCGCAGTACGCCTCGACCTTCGCCACACGCCCGGCCTTCCACGCCCACACCTGCGGCAAGATGTAGTAGGTCACGGGTGTTTTGATACCGGCTTCTTTGATCGCTTTGGCTAGCGGCAGGTTAAAGGCGGGACTATCGATGAGTAGCACGGCGTCACACTGCGCAGCTAGGCGCGTCATCTCTTTTATCGCTCGTTTTGCCTTAAAATAAAGCGGCAAAACCTCCACGAAGCCCATCGCGGAAAACTCCGAGCTTCGCATAAAAGGTTCGCCGAATTTTTCGTCGAAAATGCCTTTTAGTTCACACTTTGGCAGATGCTCTAAAACCTCCCCGAAGTGCAAATTTGCAGAGGCCTCTAAACAAGAGACGAGCAGCTTCACTGATTACCCTCAAAGTCTTCAGCTAAGTTTGCAAGCTCTCTTGCGCGCTCCTTAGTCATCTGCAGGTAACAATCGGCAGCCGTTACGGCATAAAGCGTACCCATAGGCGGCACAAACGGGCATTTGGCCTCTTTATAAGCCACCCATTTACGCTGGATGTCTTTTAGCTTCTTTTTATTTTCGTCGTTTAGCACGCTCATGGCTTTTTTGTAATTTTGGTTTAGGAGTTTATCTTGGATAGCAAATTCTGCATCTATGCACTGTATCATGCCGGCAGTCGAGCTATCTTTTTGCATACACTCATCTACGCGCGCTTGCGATTCATCAAATTCCTCTTCCGAAGTTTCCTCGATGCTTGACGCAGGTTTTGCTTTGATCGCAAGATCTTGCGCACCGAAAACCAAACTCGTCGCAAGAGCAGCAAAAATAAATTTTTTAAGCATATTTTCTCCTTTAAATTTGATGAAGATTATCGCCTAAAACGGCTAAATAAACAATAAAATTTAAATTTATAAGTAAATTAGGATTTTAAAATTTGAAGGATAAGTGCGTAAATTTAAAAACCCAAAGCCCGCAGGCCTTGGGTTTTAGGGTTTATTTAAAATTTAGGTTCTTAACGTCTTCGTCAACTTTTTTCATAGCTTCAGTAGGCGCTACGCCGATAGGATATTTATGTCCCAAAGAAGCAGGCGCAGGAACCGGAGTAGCTTCCTGGGTTAGCTTAATGCTGATACCATAAGGCGCAAGCTCATTAACTAGCTCGGTTTGTCCTTGGCGAGCAAATTCTTTACATTGACCTAGGATTCTAGCCGCCTCTTCGTCTCCGTGGAAGCCGTAGCTGTTTTCGCTAAATGCAAAGTCCCAGCGGATGTGAGTTTTGCGGTGCAAGTAAAGAGTCTTTTCAAGAGCCTTACTGATAGCTTCTTTTCTCTCTTTTTCATCGGCGATTGAAGCAAATTTCTCATGCTTAGCTAGCTCGGCTCTGGCCGTTTTTATGTCTTGGATCAAAGAAAGTAGCGCATTTTCGCAGTTTCTTAGCTCGTAAGCGTGGCGATTTTGTACGAACGAAATTCTATCTTTTAGCACTTGTTCGCTTTGCGGGTGGCAAGTTTTGCAAGCCGCGTTTATATCGGCGAGCGGAGTTAAAATTTCATGCTCGGTGATCTTTTGAGCTCCAGCGCGTTTATACGGCATGTGGCAGTCTGCGCACGTTACGCCGCTTCTTCCGTGGATACCAGTTGAGCTTAGCTCAGCCTCTGAGTGCTGCATCTTGATGATTTTAGCGCCGGTATCTTTGTGGATATAGTCAAATTTAAATCCATCCTCTTTGGCCAACTGATCGTCGTAATACTGGTCAAAATTTTCGATCTTAAACGGCTGATCTTTTTTCCAAAAAGTCCAAGGGAAAGTTAGGGTTTGGTCTTTACCAAAATAGTACTCGACGTGGCACTGCATACAAACGTAGTTTCTCATCTCTTGTCTAGTAGCTTTTATGCCGCTTTTAGCGTCAGCCTCGTAGCCGCGTCCTACCATAGCGTTTACAAATCCCGGTCTCGTTACTCTTAGGCTCATATCGTCCGGGTGGTGGCAGTCCGCACAGGTGCTACCTAGATGCGACCCGTGGATGCTTTCGCCGTGTTTAGCTGCAATTTTTTTCATAACATCGAAGTATGGGATAGAGTTCATCTTCGTCCAAGCCGCTTTCCTCTTCTGGCCTTCTTCTTTAGGCATTACGTCAAAGAAAGGCATAGGTAAGCTAGCTGCCGGAGTCGGATCTTCGGTTAGTTTGTAGTCTGGATCTAGCTGAAGCGCAGTTAGATAGCCAGTGTGACAGTTTACGCAAGCGCCCGGTTGTCCTTTAAACGCTGGAAGTCCGTGAGAGTTTAAAAACTCTTTGTCGTTTCTTTTGGTCTCGATCTGATCTATCTGGGTATAGTAATGGGTTCGCGGTTTACTGTAATCCACGCCGAACGCATAGCCGTTCCAAAACACCGTAGCCGCAGGCCAGCGAATAATCTTGCTATAAGGTAAATCGCCGCCGAAAGCCGTTTCTATAAATTCGCTTCCTTTTGGATTTGCGTCGCTTTTATGCTCCATTTTTTTGTAAGCATCGAGCTGATTTGGGAAATTTGCGCCCCATTTTTCAAAATCAGGCTCAAGTTCGCTCACTTTATTGAGCATTAGCGGGTAAGTTTTTGACTCTTCTTTTTTATGAGCTATGTCATTATAAAGAGCAAGTACGCCCGCACCAAGTGCGATAGCTACTAGAAAAGTAACTATATATGACAGTTTTTTCATTATTCTCCTCCTAGAATTATTTTAAAAGTTATGTGCGTGTCCGGCTTGTCTGTGACAAGATACGCATTTTAACGGCTCGTTGGCATTAGCATACTGCCCGTGTTTGCCTGGCAAGCTATCGCCTATAGCTCTTGGATCGACTGAATTTCTAGCATAATCCTTATGGCACTCTATACAATTGTTTTGTATGATTTCCTTTTGCTCATCGCTTGCGGTAAACGATACGGGATTATCCAAGAAAGTAAACGCATAACCGTGCAAGAAGCCGTATTTAGCTTTCGCCAGCCATTTGCTTACGAATTCTTTAGGCATGTGGCAATCTATACACGTCGTAACGTGTTGATGTCCGCCCTTAGACCAGCCTTCATAGACTTGGTTCATGACGTGGCAGTTTATACAGGCTTCGGGATCGTGAGTAAGATGCTGAGGACCGTTAGCAAAAAAGAATGTGAAAATTCCAAATCCGCCAGTAAGTCCAATAACCGCCAGCAAAGTTATGACCCATTTAGACGCTTTTTCCTTTGCGTTTTCCATAATCGGCTTTCTAACCTCCTTTGTAAATTTAAATAAAACTTAACTTTATTTATAAGCCGGTATTTTATTATTAGTTCGCTTAAATTCTCATTTATTTTTCTAATATAATTAAAATTAAATCTAAAGCTTATTTTTATACTGTGTAAATATAACAGTAGTTGTTATCAGTTTATTATGATTGATTTCAATCTATTTCGGTATTATATAATATAATATATTTACTACCTTAAATTTGAATAAAATTTAAAAACTAAAATATAAAGTAAACAATATCCAATATAGGCCAAAACTTTAAATTTAAATAATAAAAGCTGTGCTAAAATCTTTCTTTAAAAATTTGAAAGCTATGGGCTCGTCAAATTTGAGCTAATCGTGATAAAAAGGAATAAATTTGAAAGAAATTTTAATCACAAACGACGACGGATTCGAGGCTAACGGCCTGCACGCTTTAGCTAGCGCACTAAGGGAGCTACCTGATACCCGCGTTACGATCGTCGCTCCAAGTACCGAAAAATCAGCCTGCGCACACTCTCTAACGCTTACTAGACCCCTTCGCTTTATCAAGCTTGATGATGATTTTTACAAACTCGACGACGCCACGCCCGCAGACTGCGTCTATCTCGCGCTTCATGCGCTTTATAAAAGACTGCCCGACCTCGTAATCAGCGGCATAAACCACGGCGCAAACGTGGGCGAAGATATCACCTACTCGGGTACGTGCGGAGCGGCTATGGAGGGCGTTTTGCAGGGCGTGCCTAGCATTGCGTTTTCGCAGTTTTATAAAAACGACAGTATCGAAAAACTTGGCTTTTCGCTCGCGCAGCAAGCCGTCAAATTTATCGTTCCGCGCGTATTAAACCGCGAAATATCTCTACCGCCGCGCCAGTTTTTAAACGTAAATATCCCGGCCGTCTCCGTCCGCGAATTTAGAGGCTACCGCATAGTTCCCGCAGGCAGGCGCAGCTACGCCACGCACGCCATGCTACACCGCAACCCGCGCGGCGTCGAGTACTACTGGCTCGGACAGCCGTCGAATTTAGACTACGAGCAAAACGGAGAGTCCGATATCAGCGTACTTAGCGAGAGTTTCGCCTCGCTCACTCCAATCATGCTCGATATGACCGCGCACGCGAGCTTGCAGGGCCTAAAAACCGCGCTAAAGGATCAAATTTGAGCGAGGAAATTTTGGATCAAAACGACCGATTTACGAGATCTCGCTGGCTGTTTGGCGATGATTTTAAAAAGCTTCAAAAGGCAAACGTCCTAATCTGCGGCGTGGGCGGCGTGGGCGGCATCTGCGCAGACGCACTAGCTCGCTCCGGAGTGGGTAAAATCACCGTCATCGACAAGGATATTTTTGATATAACCAATCAAAACCGTCAAATTTACAGCGAAGCAGTCGGAGCCGTTAAAGTGGGAGAATTTGCCAAAAGATACGAGTGCGTGACGGCGCTGCAAGAACTTATGACGCCGGAGTTTATCGCAAATTTTGATTTCTCGCCCTTTGATCTCGTGATCGACGCTATCGACGACGTACCCGCCAAGATCGCGCTCGCGCTCAAAACGCACGAAAAGCTAATTAGCTCGATGGGCGGAGCAAAGCGCATCGACCCGACGCAGATCAAGGTCGCCTCCGTCTGGCAAACCTGCAACGATCCGTTTGCTAAAAAAATACGCACCGAGCTTAAAAAAGCGGGCTTTAAAGGTAAATTTGACGTCGTGTTTTCGACCGAACTGCCAAGGTGCGTGAAACTGGGAAGCTTCATGGGTGTAACGGCGTGTTTTGGGCTAAATTTAGCAGCTTTAGCGGTGAGAAAAATCATCAGCGAAAAATAGCTGCAACGACTTTAACCGCTCGCTTAAAACAAATTTATGCTATTATACCGCACTTAAATTAAGGAAAAAAATGAAAACATGCGTCATCCTTGCCGGCGGTAAAAGCTCGCGAATGGGCCGCGACAAAACGCTACTGCCTTTTGGCGGATTTGCGACGCTCACGCACTACGGAGCGCATAAATTCGGGCGGATTTTCGAGCGCGTATTCGTTAGCTCCAAATTTGAAAAATTCGACCCACCCCTACCGCTCATCAAAGACGCCGACACAGAGGAGATCTCGCAGTCAAATTTGAGCGAGGCAAGCGATAAAAACACCCCGACAAACTCGGCTCAAATTTTGGCGCAAGATACGTCAAATTTGAGCGAACCAGCCTTTTCTCCGATGCTAGCGCTTTACAGTATCCTTAAGAACTTCCCAAACGAAAGCGTCTTTATCATTCCCGCCGATATGCCGTTCGTTAGCGAAGAGTGTGTGCGCGAACTATATAAATTTACCGGCGAATACGACATGGTCATCGCCGCGGACGAGTCGCATACGCACTCGCTTTGCGGATTTTTTAGCGGGGATTTAGCAAACGCCGCGGGCAAGCTTTTTGCCGCGGGCGAGCACAAGATCGGGCTTTTGCGCGACCGCTGCCGCTGCAAGATCGTAAAATTCGCAAACGCGGACGAGTTTTTTAACATCAACTATCAGGCAGATTACGAACAAGCCTTAAAAGAAGGAAAAATATGAAAAAAATTATCGTTTTACTGGCGATTTTGTTAAATTTAACCGTAGCTGGCGAGACGGAAACGGCGAAGCAAAATTTAGCCGGCCAGTCCGAAAATACGGCTGAAAATTTAACCGAGCCGACCGCCAAAGACGAAGCCAAGCGCCTCTACGAAGCCGCCGCAAAGCTCGAATACGAAGGCGACAAAACAAGAGCCCTTCAGCTTTATAAACTAGCGGCTAAAAAAGCGATATTTACGGACGAAGACGGCGAAACGGCTGCGATGGAACGCTCCGTGATCGCGCCCTCAGATAGCGTAGCGGACGCGCCCGTAGAGGAGCAAAAGATCGCCTCCAAAGAGCGCCCGAAAGCGAAATTTGAAAGCGGTGAGGCATACGATGTGGATGAAATTTTGGGCTTAAAAATGCACCACCTAAACTACCTCTTGCCGGCAACCTACGCATTTAACGACGTCGAGGGCAGGCGTAGATTTGAGACCGCTTTTCAAATCAGCCTGCAAAAGCCACTGTTTTACGACGTGTTTGATATGAATGAAACGATCTCGGCAGGCTACTCGCAAAGCTCGTGGTGGCAGACGGCTAAGAGCTCTACGCCGTTTCGCGAGACCAACTACCGCCCCGAGATTTTCATAACCGTTCCGATGAGATTTGAGGCGCTGCCGAGTCTTGATTATCTACGCGCGGGACTTTTGCATGAGAGTAACGGCCAGGACGGCGAGAAGTCGCGCTCATGGAACCGCGTCTATCTCGAGGCTAAACTTTACGCCGGTAGCCTAGTCGTGATCCCGCGAGCGTGGGCGCGCATACCAGAGAGCAAGGGCAGCGACGACAATCCCGACATCGAAAAATACATCGGCAATATGGATATAAATTTCGCTCTGCCTTTCCGCGGCCACGTCTTTACGGCTATGGTCCGAAACAACCTGCATTTTGATAAAACCAACCGCGGCGCGGGCGAGCTTGGGTGGCTATTTCCGTTTGGCAAGAGCGGCGTTTACGGTTACGTGAAGTACTTTACGGGATACGGCGAGAGCCTCATCGACTACAACCGCCACACCGATAAGGTCGGCATCGGCTTTGCAATTTTAAAATAATTTGTAGACTTGCCGCCTAAAGACCTAGGCGGTTTAAGTCATTATCGTAGCCGGTAAGCCGATTAGCTTTGATTTATTTTTACATAAGAATTTGCAAGCATAGGCGATTTCACTAATTTATGGATCGCTATTGCTTGTGGATTGCATTTTTATTATTTTTATACAGTTTACGGAGATTTTATTGCTTAAATTTCACTAGATTTATACTACTGATCGGTAAAATTTTGCGAGAGGTTTTAGCGTCGTTAGATAAATTTCCACTTTTAACTTTTAACCGCTCCCTACATAAAAATTTGATAAAATCCATGCGATTTTTCCGCATAAAAATTAAATTTTAAGGATACAAATGTTTTTGCAATTAGACGAGATCCGACAAAGACTCGACGTGATATTCTTGCCTTTAGAGCAAGAGGGCGTAACAGGTATGAGGCTGCTAACACAAAGCGATGCCGACGCGTCCACGCGGGCGCTAGAAAATGCGCAAGAGGCTCTAGACGTCAAATTTCCGCTTGCGTTTTTGCACCTAGTTTGCAAATTTGACTTCGGCGAATTTGAGGTTTGTAACGTATGCTTCGGCGCAAGAGGCGACTACGCTAGCGAGCTAGTGCGGCTAAACAGCACCGACGAATACGGCGGCAAATGGTGGCAAGGCAAGACTCGTCCTGCAAATTTGATAGTTTTTGCCGTCGGCGATCCGTGGATATTTCTGATTGATTGCGCGGACGGCGCGATTTATGCGTGGCTACTTGGAGACGAAGAGCTTTGCGGCAGGCGCGTTGCGAGCGATTTTGAGAGATTTTTTAGAGCGCTTGCCGGTATCGGTATCGCGCGACTTAGCAAAAAGGGCATACCGAGCGCGGAAGAAATAGCTAAATTCGTCCAAGCTGGCGATGATAAGGCGATTGAGTTTTGGCGAGAAATGGCGGAAATTTGATAAATTTAATGCTGAAACTGGGCTTTTACGCTAGCTTTGGCGGCAAATTTAACTAACTTCAAAACTCTAAGTACGGCGACAACCGCTGTCAAATTTTAATCCCAAATTTACAAATTTTGTCCGCAGATCCGCTCAAATTTATATTATTTTTTGCATTTGGGTGCTAAATTTGAGCTCAAATTTGTCGTAAATTCGGCTCTAAAAATCAACAAAAGGCAAAAAATGATAACCGCAAAGGCTCTTTACGCATCAGCTCGCCTTAGATCGCTACCCCTTAGCGTCTCGGGCGTACTGCTCGGCAGCGGCGCAGCATACGGCGCGGGCGTATTTAGAGCGGATATTTTCGCGCTGGCGCTACTTACGACGCTGCTGTTTCAGGTACTAAGCGACTACGCTAACGACTACGGCGACGCGGTAAAAGGCACCGACGACGAGGGCAGACTGGGGCCGCGTCGCGCGATCCAAACGGGGCAGATGAGCGCCGCCGAGATGAAACGCGTCATAGTCGTTACGGCGCTGCTTTCGGCATTTTCGAGCCTCGCGCTAAGCGTTTTGGCGTTTGGCGAGCGGTTTTATCTCGTACTACTGTTTTTAGCGCTAGGCGGTGCGTCGATATACGCTGCGATCCGCTACACCGTGGGCGCCGGCGCATACGGATACCTGGGGCTTGGCGACGTTTTCGTGTTTTTGTTTTTTGGACTTTTGAGCGTGCTGGGTTCGTACTTTTTATACGCGCGTTCGCTCGATGCGGCGCTACTGCTGCCTGCGTGCGCGTGCGGGATGCTAAGCGCCGCCGTGCTAAATCTAAATAACATGCGAGATATCCAAAACGATGCACTCAAGGGCAAGCGCACGATCCCCGTGCGTATCGGGCTGCGCGCGGCCAAGCTCTACCACTACGCGCTAATTGCCGGCGGAGCAGGTCTGATGCTTTGCTATTCGCTTTTGCGCGGCGGCACAGGCGCAAAGCTGCTCTACATAGCGAGCTTTGTGCCGCTTATTTGGCATCTCTTTTTCGTCTCGAAAGTGCGGGAATGTCGCGACTTTGACGGGCAGCTAAAGGTCGTCGCGCTCTGCACGTTTGCTATGTCGGCGCTGTTTTTTATCGGGGAAATTTTAGGCTAAATTTAGCCTAATTTTTTATCGCACGATCTTGGGCGGCAAGTCAAGTAACTCAAATTTTTCTCAAAATGTTGCGAAAAAGTTATATATTTACTTTTTTAAAATACACTTTCAAACCTAAATCACAAGGAGAAAAAATGAAAAAACTCATCAAATTTTCGCTAGCAGCAGCCCTAGCAGCGAGCTTCGCAAACGCCGCGGTATACGAGATCGACCCGGCGCACAGCAACGTCGGCTTTAAGATCAAGCACCTAAGCATCTCAAAAGTAAGCGGAAATTTCGGCAAATTTGACGCCGTGATTGACTACGACAAGGACGCCAAAGAGCTCAAAGTGCTCGAGGCCACGATCGAAACCGCCTCGGTAAATACGCAAAACAACAAGCGCGACGAACACCTACGAAGCGCGGATTTTTTCAACGCAGCCAAATTCGACAAAATCACCTACAAAATGGTCAAATTTGAAAAAGAAAACGACACTGAAGGCAAGGTCGTGGGCACGCTCACGATGCACGGCGTCACTAAGCCCGTGGTGCTGAAATTCGAGCTTGGCGGCTTTACTGCGGATAAAAACGGCAAGGAAAAAATCGGCTTTAGCCTAGAGGGCGAGACCAAACGCAAGCTCTTTGAGATCGGGCTAGATACCTCAGAGATCACACTATCTGACAAAGTAGAGCTAGAAATCGAGATAGAAGCGAAGAAAAATAAGCTTGGTTAAAGCTCGTTTTCGGGCTTTGTCTTGTTTTTGAGTTCTAAGTTTTTGCAAATTTGATAAACCATGCGGCAAACCTGAACGGCAAAAACTTGAGCTAAAATTTGACGCGTCAGAGCGCGATGTCAAATTTGAAAAACTAGCGAAATAGCCGCGCCAAAAGACGAATTTATAGCAAAAAACATCCGCTCGGACTCGTAAAATACCCGATCACCGAGCGGCTAAGTCGGCGAATCGACAAATGCGCCCACCGAGACGCCGCAGAAATCGTAAATTTACCCCTTGCGCCCTAGCAAATATAGCCTCAAAGCCTGCTGGGCCGTCATTTTGAGATTGCGCATCGCGGTTTGCTTATCCATCGCCTCTTCTAGGCTCGCAGGCTCGTTTAATACGCTAAAAAACGCATCGATGCCGTTTTCGTTACAGCCGCCGGCGCACGGCGACACGCTGCCTGCTAGCGCGATGATGGGTTTGCCGTATTTTTTGGCGATCTTCGCCACTCCGGTCGGGGTCTTGCCCATCGAGCTTTGAAAGTCCAGTCGCCCCTCGCCGGTTATGATCAGATCGGCGTTTTTCACGTCCTCTTCGAGGCGGATTTCTTCCATGATGATGTCGATGCCAGGCTTTAGTTTGGCGTTTAGGTAGCTAACAAACCCGTACCCTAGCCCGCCTGCCGCGCCCGCGCCCTTAAAGTTCCAAAATTCGCTCGAAAAGTGCTCGCTAGTCGCACTCGCAAAGCTAATAAGCCCAGCGTCTAGATCCTTTACCATCTGTTCGTCCGCGCCTTTTTGCGGTCCGTAGACGTACGCTGCGCCGTTTTTGCCAAACAGAGGATTATCCACGTCGCAAGCTACGAGGAATTCGCACTCTTGTAACTCTGGTACTACGTTTTTGTTTGAGATCTTGGTGATTTTTATGAGGTTTTCGCCTTTGCCCTCGAGCAACTCGCCGTTTTCGTCAAAAAACTCGTATCCCAGCGCGCTTAGCATACCCGTGCCCGCGTCGTTCGTAGCGCTACCACCGATGCCCACGATAAATTTACGCGCGCCTTTGCTAATGGCATGCAAAATCATCTGCCCAAAGCCGTAAGTGCTCGTTTTCATCGGGTTTCGGCGCTCTTTTTCCACCAGCATGAGTCCGCTAGAAGACGCCATCTCGAGGATGCCCAGCTCGCCTGCTAGCGCGTATCTGGCGGGGATCTTTTCGCCGAGAGGATTTTGCACGATGACGTCGATAAACTCGCCCTCTAGCGCGTCTGCTAGCGCCACCACGCTACCCTCGCCGCCGTCTGCGATAGGCTTTACCACCACTTCGTCCACTTCGCCCCCTAAGGCCTCGATGCCTTCTTTTACGGCGTTGCCGGCCTCAAGCGAGCTCAAAGAGCCCTTGAAAGAGTCGATTGCTATTAGTATTTTCATCTGTTTTCCTTTTTTGGCGGCTTGTCTTTTGAGCGCTTTTTCAGTTGCGCTTCGCTCACTGCTTTGCAAGAAGCGGAGCTGGCTAAAATTTAGCTCGGCGGACTATTTTTGCTTCGTTGCACTCGCAACTGCAAGCAGAAGTCCAGCCTACGCTAAATTTTATCTGCGCAACCCCAAAAAACATCTCAAAATACTTCGCCTTGATTTCTTATAATCAAATTTTAAATTTGCAAATTTTACCCACCGAGACCCGTATCTTGAAAATGCAAATTTAACTCTACTAAAATTTATAAAACCCGGCGACGCTTTGTTCGAAGAGCAAAGCTATGTCGCCACATCTCACGTGCTGTGGGGATGGTGGGGGTTTCTGCGTCGCTGCACTAGTAGCTGCAAGCAGACGGGGGCGGGTCTGCCTTCGGCAGTTGCGAGTGCATAGCACGACGCAAAGGAAAAGGGCGCTCTACTTAGCTTCACTACGTTCGCTACCGTCGCCCTATGGGCTTGAGACCGCTTTGCTCGTAGCTGCAAGCAGACCGTAAGTAGAAACCCCTTCCGCCACCCAAGAAAAGCTAGAATTTACCATTCCACTGCCCCGCAATAGCAAATTCAACCCCAAATTTAGCCGTCAAATTTTACAGCAAAATAAGCGACGCCACCCAAACCGTCGCCATACCAACGATACCCATTATAAAAGTAAGCATCGTCTGAGTCTTGTAGCCCTGCTCCGGCGACATCTTGCTAAAGTTCGTAACGACCCAGAAGTAGCTATCGTTAGCGTGCGAAACCGTCATCGCGCCCGCAGCGATCGCCATCACCGTTAGCACCGCGCCCATCTCGCTAGTTAGCCCCAGCGCGCTCATCATCGAGCCGCTATCGGTGAAAAGCCCCATGATAGAGGCTGTCGTAGTGAGCGCAACGGTCGAGCTGCCCTGAGCGGTCTTGATGATAGCCGAGATAACAAACGGGAAAAATATGCCCACAGTGCCGATGAGATGGGCGTTTGCCTTCATAAACTCGACAAATCCGGCTTTAGCGATGACGTTACCCAGCACGCCGCCCGCAGCCGTGATGAAAAGGATCGGTCCCACGATCTTTAGCGTTTCATTGGTCATGAGATTAAATTCATTAAGCTTGCCCGTTTTAGCCAGCAAGATAACGGCAAATAGCACGCCAACGCCAAGTGCGATGATCGGATTGCCTAAAAATAAAACGAAATTCGCAAACGCGCCTTCTAGCTTTAGTATCGAGACGACAGAACCCAGCGCCATCAGCAAAATCGGCATAAAAATCGGCGCCAAGCTCAAAAACGCGCAAGGCAGCTTGCCGTGCTCTTTGATGATCTCGTCGTAGCTCTTGCCGACGTCTGCGAGATCCTCTTTTAGGCTCACTTTTGCGCCGATAGTTTTAGCAAAAAGATAGCCCGCGATGAGAACCGGTATCGAAACTACCGCACCAACGGCGATGACCAGCAGCAGGTTGTGCCCTACGCCCACGAGCCCGGCAGCCGCTATCGGGCCCGGAGTCGGCGGTATAAACACGTGCGAGGTGTATAGGCCGCACGAGAGCGCGACAGCCATAGCTACGGGGTTGGCGCCGATTTTTTCCTTTATCGCGCGGCGGATCGGATCGAGTACGACAAAACCACTATCGCAAAAGACCGGGATGCCTACGATCCAGCCCATGATGAGCATGGCTAGCTCGGGACGCTTGTCGCCTACGCAGCGCACGACCATGTCGGCTAGCTTTAGCGCCGCGCCCGTCTTTTCCAGCGCCATACCGATGAGCGCGCCCAGGATGATGACGATGCCTATGCTTTTAAATATCCCGCTAAACCCCTCTCCGATGATCGCGGGAACCTTGACCAGGTCGATGCCTGCGACGACGGCTAGGGCGAGCGAGACGAGCATGATCGCTATAAAGGGGTGAACCCCGAACTTAGAAATCAGCACGATCATAACGACGACCGCGATGACGAAGCAGACGATGAGAGCAATACCGCTCATAACAGCTCCTTTCGGATAAAATTTTTGCTTAGCGCAATATTACCGAAATTTGTTTTTAAAATATCTAAATTAGATTTGAAATTTTAGTTTCATTTTATAAAATGAGTGAATTTGACGGCCGATTACATTTGCGGTAAATGTGCGGGTAGCTTTGGCGCGGTTAAATTTTGTTTTGAATTTAGGTTTGAATTTGGAGCAAATTTATCACAAAAAATAACTTGCGAGGTTAAATTTGCGATACTATAATTCGTAAAACAAGCGTCAAATTTGACTACTAGCGCTTGCCGAAGCTCAAATTTAACTCCGCCCTAAGCCTTACGGCACTATCATTTTATCAATGATTTGCAAAAGATGCGAAGCGGTCAAATTTAAAACAGTTGCGGGTTTTATTGACCCGCATATTTTAGGCACGAGGCAAAACGTACCGTCTCCGTTTTGCCGACAACTAAAAAGGATACGCTATGGGTATGATAATCTTACTTTTTTACGTTATTCCTTATATGGCGGTTAGCGCCATAGTGATGGTCATCACTGCAAAATACACTAAGAGAATTTGAATCAGAGGCATTGTGGCGGCCGCACTATTTTTAATCCCCACCTACGACATCATCATTACAAATATTCTTGAAGTGTATTACTGCGCTACCACTCCAAAGGCCTTTATAAAAAACGGTAGAGTATCCGCAGAGTATTTATTTTGAGGATAATGTTTTTAACGGCTTTAACGAGCAGGATATAGAATATATGATGAATAACTACCTTGACGGCATTCATCTAAAAACTTTGGCTTTAAATTTACCCGGCGGAAACGTAGTCATATATCATTACGAGAAAAATCAAGATGAATACGACAAAATAGTAAAAGAGGTCAAGCGGGAGCTAGGAGATAAGACGTCGCACTATGATGATATCAGAGCTAGAATCATAAAAATAATCGACTCGAATAAAATCATAACTACGAAAGATAAGATGCCTAAGATGAACTATACAGTCCTATATGACAAGGTAAGTTTAAATCGGTTCGCTTCTAAATACTTTCACTCCGACACAATGAGAATCATAGACAATAAAACAAATGAAACTATTGCTTTTCAACAGAGATGCTTTATGTTTAAGAGGTTAACCGATTATAGTGCTGGCTAGTATAGCGGAAAGTATATATGCGATGATAAAAGAATTTCTTTAGTTATGAACACTTTTCCAAAAATGGATTTGAATATAGGATACGTGTTACTAAATTTTGATGCGAGATTTAAAAATTACTTTAAAGGAGAGTAAAATGAGAGTAGAAGAGAAAATATTACGCTCGCCACAAAAGACTCAAGAAGCGCCACAAACAGACGATTAAAATCAACATCCGACTCTCGACTCAAGATTTATTTGGCAAAGCCGAGTCGATAAATTTAATTGACAAATTTAGCAAACAGTCCGTACTTATCCGCCAAAAGATAAAGTCCTAAAAATAGCGCGGCGTATAAAACTGTTTTAAATATTTTTAGCAAGGCGTGCAAATTTGATCCTTTTGCTTCGTTAAATTTGCGAAATCTTAGCCAAAGGGCGGTTAAATTTGAGTGAATTTGGGGTGGAGGATTTGGAAAATGCGGGAGTAAATTCGGGCGGGTTAAAATCAAGGCAAATTTGACTAAATTTAAAAGCCAAATTTAAAAACGCGGCAAAGGCTCAAATTTAACCTCAGCCGCGAGAAAATTATCGGTACAAATTTACACGCCCAAAATCGGCGCGTAAAGAGCAAATTTATCTGGATAGCTTTAGCAGATATCCGTCCTGAGTCTTTTCGATCTCGTGCTTGTAGCTGCCGTCGAGGTCAAAAACTACGCGGTAAAATTTACCGTGCGAGCCAAAAAGCGCCGTTTTAAACGCACCGCAGTCAAGCTCCTCTTTTCTCGTATTTAGGTCCGTTTGCGAGGCAAAGTCTATCACGACCTTGGCGCCTTTGCCAATCGAGTAGTCCTTTAGCTTCTCATCGGTCGTGAGAATCTTGATTTGCATCGGATAGACCTCAAATTTCGTCTGCTTATAGATGATTTGCTTTTGCGGTTGCGGCTTTTCAAGCGGCTTTATGACGATATCTCGTAGCGGCTCCTGCGTTGTCATATTGCGCTCGGTAGGCTTTGGCGCGACGTCTATCGCGGCGGCTTTTGGCTCCTCTTTAGTGACTGAGACGTCGGGTTTTTCGACCACGACTGGCACTGCGATCTTGCTTAGCAAAAACTCGTCCTGCCACGATATGCTTTTGTTTATATCTACGGTTTTTTCCTTGACGCTGCCGTCTAGGCTTTTGTATTTTAGCGTGACGGAGATGAAGTTTCTAGCGTCGGCGGGAAATTTGAAATTTTGCTTCTCAAAAGGCGGCAAATTTTCCACGACGTTGCTGCTAGCCATGCTCGCGTTTATATCGCCCGAGGGCGCAAAAGGATTTTCTCTGCCAAAAGCTAACCCGCAGGCCAGCGCCAAAAGCCAAATTTTACCGATTTTCATAACTCCCCCGTTGTTTAAATTTTCCGACTAATCAGCCGCCGCTGCTAGGCTCAAGCTCTTTTAGCTCGAAATACGCCTTTTGCAGCTGGGCGTTTTGTTTTTTTAGCGTTTCGACGTCGCGTTCTAGCTGCGTTTTTTGCTCTTGTAGGCTTAGCATCACGTCTAGCGAGCGCTTGCCAAAGATTATGTTGCCCACGTAGATACCAAAACATATCACGCAAAACGCTATAAGCGTAAATCTGAGAAAAAGCCTGAAATCAAACGGCTTTTTTTCGACGTATTCGTCTAGGACTTCACTCAAATTTGATTTCCCAAAAACTCGTCCGTCTCGCGCTCGATCTCAAGCAGGCGGTTGTATTTTGCGTTGCGTTCGCTTCTTGAGGTTGCGCCCGTTTTGATTTGGCCCGTATTCATCGCGACGGCGAAGTCCGCGATAAAGCTATCCTCGCTCTCGCCGCTTCTATGACTCATCACGCAGCGGTAGCCTTTGCGCTGTGCTAGGCGGATCGTCTGCATAGTTTGGCTGACGGTGCCGATTTGATTTGGTTTGATTAGGATCGCGTTACCTACGCCCTTGGCAATGCCTTCGCGTAAAATTTTCTCATTCGTTACGAAAAGATCGTCGCCCACGAGCTGCACTTTAGAGCCTAGCTTGCTCGTTAGCTTCGCCCAGCCCGCCCAGTCGTCCTCGCTTAGACCGTCTTCGATCGAAAATATCGGATACTTCTCGCAAAGCTGCGCGTATCGCTCTATCAGCTCTTCGCTGCTAAATTCCTTGCCTTCTAGCTTATATTTGCCGTTTTCGTACAGCTCGCTAGCCGCGACGTCAAGGGCCAGCTTGATCTGCTCGCCTGCTTTGTAGCCCGCTTTTTCGATAGCTTGCATGATGAGCTTGATCGGTTCTTCGTTATCGTTTAAATTTGGCGCAAATCCGCCCTCGTCGCCGACCGCCGTGCTATGGCCTGCCGCGTTTAGAAGGCCTTTTAGCGTGTGGTAAATCTCAGTCGCCGCTCGCAGCGCGTCGCTAAATTTATCAAATCCAAACGGCATAATCATAAATTCTTGAAAATCCACGCTGTTGTTCGCGTGCGCGCCGCCGTTGATGATATTAAACATCGGCACGGGCAGTACGCTAGCGTTCGCGCCGCCTAGGTAGCGATACAAAGGCACGTCAAGGCTCTTTGCCGCCGCGCGCGCTACCGCCATAGATACCCCAAGCACGGCGTTCGCGCCTAAATTTGAGTAGTTATCGGTGCTGTCGAGCTCGCGCATCTCGTCATCAAGCGCCTTTTGATCAAAAGCATCCAGCCCGATCACAGCCTCTGCGATCTGCGAATTTACGTTTTCAACGGCCTTTAGCACGCCCTTGCCGCAGTATCTTTCGTCTTTATCGCGAAGCTCCAGCGCCTCGCGTTTACCCGTGCTTGCGCCGCTTGGGACTATCGCGCTTGCTACGGTGCCATCGCTTAGAGCGACCGTAGCTTTTACTGTCGGATTGCCGCGGCTGTCAAGTACTTCTATCGCCGTTACGTCTTCTATAAATACCATTATTTTATTCCTCCGTATTTTCTTCTATGCTTTCGCCGTCTTCGTCTTTGCCGCCTGAGCTGCTTATTAGCTTATCTAGGCCGATCGAGTTTTTTATCGTGGCTACGATCTCGTCTGATATCTCCGAGTGTTCTTTGAGATAGGCTTTTGCGTTTTCGCGACCTTGGCCGATTTTGGCGGCTTTGTAGCTAAACCACGCGCCGCTTTTGTCGATGATATCTAGCTTCACGCCGTAGTCGATGATCTCGCCGTCGCGGCTGATACCCTCGCCGAACATTATGTCAAATTCCGCCGTTTTAAACGGAGGCGCGACCTTGTTTTTCACGACTTTTACCTTCGTGCGGTTGCCGATAGGCTCTTCGTTTTGTTTTAGAGTGGCGATTTTTCGTACGTCTAGGCGCACTGAGGCGTAAAATTTAAGCGCGTTACCGCCCGTAGTGGTCTCAGGCGTACCATATCCCATCGCACCGATTTTCATACGAATTTGGTTGATAAAGATCACTGTCGTGTTCATCTTGTGCACGACGCCGGCTAGTTTGCGCAGAGCTTGGCTCATTAGGCGCGCTTGCAGGCCTACGTGCTGATCGCCCATGTCGCCCTCGATCTCGCTTTTTGGCGTTAGCGCCGCAACGCTATCAACAACGATCAGCTCGACCGCGCCACTTCTAGCTAGGTTTTCTACGATCTCAAGCGCTTGCTCGCCAAAATCAGGCTGGCTGACGTAGAGATTTTCGGTATCTACGCCCAAATTTGCCGCGTATTTTACGTCTAGCGCGTGCTCGGCGTCGATAAAGGCGCACGTGGCTCCCGCTTTTTGCGCTTCGGCGATGATGTGTAGCGTCAGAGTCGTTTTACCCGAGCTCTCAGGCCCGTAAACCTCGATGATACGGCCCTTTGGGATACCGCCGATACCAAGGGCTAGGTCGAGACCCAGCGAGCCCGTGGAGATACTATCTATCGCCTCGACCTGTTTGTCGCCCAGGCGGATTAGCGTACCCTTACCAAATGCTTTGTCTATCTGCTTTAAAGCCGCGTCTAAGGCCTTTTTCTTGTCCGAATCGTTTGTCGGCGGGACTATCTTTTTCTCTTCTTTTTCTTTTGCCATCGGCTTCCTTAAATTTAAAATAATCGGGCTGATTTTATCAAATTTGAGATGAATTTTTGATTATTCGCGCAAATTTGAAACGGGTCTGGGCGCGGTCAAATTTAGCCTAAATTTACGCCTTTTTTAAAACATAAAGTAGCTCGCTAACGTGCGTCGGACGGCTGGCTAGATTTCTGCTGCCGCGAAAGGCATTGTATTTTTGCTCCAAAATTTGCACTTCGCCGAGCCCGGCTAAATTTTGGCTAAATTCCTCGCGCGCGATGAAGCCCTCGGAGTTAAACGAGATGAGCACGAATTTGGCTTTTAGCTTTGAGATTAGCTCGAAAAACGCCGGCGCGGCGGCTGATTTTTGATTAAAAACCGAGCGATTCCAGCCTCTAGCGATACCGGAAACCCGCGAGATTTCGCTCGGACGCTCGTAACTAGCGATCAAATTTAACATAAAGTAGTTCGAGCCGTAGGGGTGCTGATTATACGGCGGATCAAGATAGACCAGATCAAGTGGCGGAAGCTCGGCGGCAAGCTCATTTGCGTCTCGCCTTTGCACGTCAAATTCGACGTTAAAATTTGAAAAAACGGGCTTAAGCAAGCCGATATCGGCCGTGATGCGAGATAGCGCGTGCTTGCCGCGTCCGCCAAACTGCCCCAGGCCGTCTTTGTTTTTATGAAAGCCCTTAAAAATGCCGCTAGTGTTAGCGTGCACGCTGGCTGAATACAGCAACGGAGCGACGAAAAAAACGCGTAGCTCCTGCGGCACGAGCGAGTCGATCATCTGGCGCGCGGTGTCGATGTAGGCGGCGTTTTTCTTCGTGTAAAAGACGCGGTCAGTTGCCAAAATATTTGCCTCGTCTTTTGGCGCATAAAGCTCACAGATAAAGCCCTCGCGTAAATTTGCGCCGATTTGGCGAGTTAGTTTTTTATGCCAAAAATCAAGCTCTTTTTTGAATTTCGCGTCCGCATTTGCGAGGTAGCACTCGTTTGTGACGCGGCTATAAAGCTCCAAGTCGTTTGCGACAATGAAATTTGCGTGGGATTTAAAAAACCGCGACACAATGCCGCTACCGCTAAAAAGGTCGCAGCAGCTTAGTTTTTCTTTGCCAAGTGCGTGTTTTGCGATATTTACGCCTTGTTCGATGAAGCCTAAAAGCGAGCGTTTGTTGCCCAGATACGTTAAAATTTGCTCTTTTAAATACGCCTGATTTTCCATATTTTTCTTTATAAATTCCGCATTTTTATGGCGATTGTAGCAAAAATTTACTATAATTTCGCAATTTAGCCGCGCGCGAAATTTAAAGCGGAGCAAAAAGGATAAAATTTGAAGATTTTTAAGAATATAAACGTCGCTCACTCGCCCGACGCCGATGATATTTTTATGTATAAGGCGATTGATTTCGGTTGGGTGAGCTCCAAAAATCTAAAATTTAACGCCACCGCGCTTGACATCCAGACGCTAAACGACGAGGCGCTAAAGGGCACCTATGAGGCCACGGCGATTAGCTTTGCGCTATATCCTCTTATCTGCGACGAATACGCGCTTTTGCGCACGGCGGTGAGCTTCGGCGAGGGCTACGGCCCAAAGCTAGTTAAGAAAAAGGGCGCGGTTTTAAAGCGAAATTTCAAAGTCGCGCTAAGCGGCAAACACACGACAAACGCCCTGCTTTTTCGTATGGCATACCCGCAGGCGCGCATAGTTTATAAAAACTTCCTAGAGATCGAGGGCGCGGTTTTAAGCGGCGAGGTGGACGCGGGCGTGCTGATACACGAAAGCATTCTTGACTTTTCGGACGAGCTTTGCGTAGAGCGCGAGATCTGGGATATCTGGAGCGAGCTAGCGGGCGAAAATCTGCCGCTGCCGCTAGGAGGCATGGCGGTTCGCCGCAGCCTGCCGATAACGGACGCTATAGAGTGCGAGCGCGTGCTAACGGAAGGCGTGCGTATCGCCACCGCGCATAAGCCCTTTTTGTCGCACATGCTGATGGAGCGAAATCTCATCCGCGTCGATAAAGAAAAGCTAAAAACCTATCTAAATCTCTACGCAAACGATAGCTCCGTATCTATGAACGAAACGCAGATAAAGGCGGTAAACAAGCTCTTTGCGCTTGGCTACGAGCGCGGATTTTATCCGCTACCGATCAAGGCCGAAAACTACCTCGTGCCGACCGAGTACAACAATATAAGGTTTAGCTAATGCAATCAACGCTCATAGAACTCGGCATCGAAACATTTAAGATCGCGCTTTATCTGAGCTTCCCGATGTTGCTAGCGGGCCTGTCGGCGGGCCTTATCATCAGCATATTTCAGGCTACGACGCAGATAAACGAGATGACGCTAAGCTTCGTGCCCAAAATCATCCTCGTCGTCGTCGTGATTATATTTTTGATGCCGTGGATGGTCTCGATGATGGTTGATTTCACGACGCGCATGATAGAGTTTATCCCAAATTTCGTGCAATGACGCAGCTTATAGACTTTTCCAAATTTAGCTCGGTGCGAGTGGGCGGCGTGCACGAAGTAGCGGTGCTAGAAAGCATTGAGGACGCGCTAAAGCCTGAATTTGCCGGGCGCGTGATGATAGGCGGCGCAAATAACCTACTCGTTTCGCCAAACCCGCCCGCAATGATGATGATAGGCGGCGCGTTTGATTATATAAACTTAAACGGCGACGTGCTTAGTATCGGTGCTGCGACGAAGTCGGGCAAAATTTACAACTTCGCCAAAAAGCATAATATCGGCGGATTTGAGTTTTTGCAAAATATCCCAGGTACGCTTGGGGGTCTCATCAAAATGAACGCGGGGCTTTGCGGCGTTAGTATCAGCGACGACCTTCTCGCGGTGCGGCTAGGACGCGGCTGGGTAGAGCGCGAGAGGATAAGCTTTAGCTACCGCAAAAGCGGGATAGATGAGCCGATATTTGGCGCCGAGTTTAAAATCTCACGCGAATTCGACGCGGCTCTTGCGACGGATTTTGCCGCTAAACGCGCAAATCAGCCAAAGGGCGCTAGCTTTGGCAGCTGCTTTGTAAATCCGCCAGGCGACTACGCAGGCAGGCTGATCGAGGCTGTAGGGCTAAAAGGCTACGCGATAGGCGGGGCTAAATTTAGCGAACATCACGCAAATTTCATCATAAATTTTAACGTCGCGACCTTTGCAGATGTGACCGGGCTCATAAATTTGGCCCGCGAGCGCGTTTTGGAGCAGTTTGGCGTTGAGCTAAAAACCGAAGTGGTAATACTATAAATAAGGGATAAACTACAAAAACAAACGAAAAAGCGGCAGCCCTGGCGCTGGGCACAGAGGCAAGTTTTGGATATTTTAATCCGGTTTTTGGATAAAACTTGAAGGACAAAAAGTAAATTTGACTCTAGACTTGAATGAAATTAGGCAAATTTGGTAAGCTCATGAGCGATGCGGGATTTTAGCATTGCAAGCTTGTTTGGAGCCAAATTTTGTTTTACGGTGCGCTTACGGCATAAATTTGACTTCTAAGCCTAAATTTTGCGTCGACCGCTAAACTCTAGCCCAGATAATAACCCGCCAAAGCCGCGGCAGCAACGACGATAGTAAGCGTGGCCGTTAGTTTATATAGCCCAATGGCTCCGATGCAGCGACTTTTCATATCGCGGATTTTAGGCGGCTTGCTAGTTAAATTTAGCTCTAAAAGCCCCGCGTCAAATTCGCCCTGCCCCAGCCTCTCGTCCGCAAAATCTCTAAAAATCAGCGTATCAAAATACAGCCTAACATGCAGATAAAATAACCCCGCAAAAACTGCTAAAAAGCCAGCAATTACGGCAAAATTTGCAAAAATGCAAAGGCAGACAGCTAGCTGAAGTAAATTTAAAAAGAAAAATAGCCTATGCGTCGCTAAAAATCTAGCCATAACCAGCGCCAAAGCCCTATCGTTCGCCGTTTTTGGCTCATCAGCCTTGTTTGTTATCAAATTTTACCTCCCGTTTTAGTCGTGCCGAGCAAATGAATCACTCTGCGCTAGCTGCATTATCCGCTCCCGTAGCGAGCTAGCAACAGCGATCTTTTCGCGGCGCGATTTTAGCAAATTTAGCGCGTCGTCAAAGCCAAAGCCCCTATAAATCACCATCCAAGCAAGCAGCACCGACGCGCTCCTGCCGTAGCCTAGCGCGCAGCAGACCAGCGCCTTTTTGCCGTTTTGCTCAGCGGCTCGCTCGTTTGAGCTAGCGAAATTTTGCCTCGCCTCGGCAACCTCTCGTTCGTTTGCCGAGCCGCGCGTTTGCAGATTTGCCCGCGCGTCTGCCTGCCTGTGAAATTTCAAATTTCGCTCGTTCACGTAGCCCGCCTTGGCACTAAAATTTGATCCTAACTCCGCCGCCGTTTGCGGTAAATTTTCGCCGCCGCCAAGAGTCGTTTTTACTATCCGCTCTAGCTCGTCCGCACCGCGCCTCAGCTCATCTGCGTCGGGCGTTATCATATCTAGCATAGGTAGGCTCGCGTAAATTTGCGCGCCGTCTGGCCGCTCAAACTCAGCCGCGAGATCTAGCACCGCGTCAAATTTACCCGCCTGCTTAACCGAGCCAAGATACAGCCCTGGCAAAATCTCGTCTGAAAGCCGGCGTCCGCGCAGCCAAAAGAGCGCATTTAACCGCGCGACGCAAAGATAAGGAAAAAGTAAAGCTTTAGCCGCGAAAGCGTGACGGCCTTGCCCGTTTTTAGCAAAAATCCCCACACCCAAAAACGCGTAACCGCAGGCAACCAGCGCGAAACTAAGGCTCGCCCACGATAGCCACAGCATCCACGCGCCCCAAATTTTAGCTCCCGCAATCGCCACAAAAAGCGTCAAAAACGCAAGCCCCAGATATAGAGCCGCCCATTTGTAGCGCGCAGCCTCCGCAGCCATGGCAAATCTAAGCGGCTCGCCGTCCATCGGACGAACGAGTAGGACGAAGCAGCCCGCGGCTAGCCCCGTCGGAATGTCGATAAAATGGTGCTGATACGTGGTCAGCACGCTAAGGCCGATGAGTGCAAACCACGCGACAAGCGCCGCTTTAAGCCAAATCGCGCGCGCCTTGCGAAGGTAAAATGCACCCACCACGACGCAAAGTATGATATGCAGCGACGGGGCTTGATTAAACGGGAGGTCAAAGGTGGCGAGGCTAGAGAACAAAAAGCCGCTAAGGCCCGAAACTGCGGGCTTTTCCCACGACATTTGCAGAGGAAAGGCGATAAAAAATAGCGTCGCGATAATCTGCGCGGCGAGCAGCTGCGTTACGTAACGCGCGAGCTCACGGCTGTCACGACAGAGGAAAAATCCAAGCGCATAGAGCAAATTTAGCGACCAATACGGCACGATGCTCCACGCCCAAAACGGCACCGCGCGCTCCCACGCGAAATAGATCTCGGGCACGTTTGCGCGAGCGCTCGCGAGGGCGTTTGTAGCGCCGTAGCTAGCGTAAAATATCGCCGCGACGACGATGAGCGCGGCCAGCTGCGATAAAAACAATTTCGTTTTCATTTTTGCCTTTTTTGCTAATTCTATCAAATTTTAGCGGATTTGCGCTTTTGCGGCTTAATCGCCGATATCGCTCGCTTGGCGTAAAAACGTAAAATTTAACTGCAAATTTTACCCACCGAGACCCGCACCGCAAAAATACTAAATTTGGTTTTGTCAAATTTGGATTTTAGTCTTTCTTGTTAAGGGGGAAGGGGCTTGAATTGCGCTCTGCTTTGCAGCTCTCAAAGAGAGTGCAAGCACAAGGCGAGGCAAA
>ERZ773267.302-NODE-302-length-35401-cov-11.430883_pt1 | contig 35401 bp, 44 predicted proteins | sample MGYA00511959_ERZ773267 | MGnify/ENA primary metagenome ERZ773267 (study PRJEB29015, sample SAMEA2738165) | human oral metagenome | biome: human oral; feature: human-associated habitat; material: saliva | place: China | collected 2240 ...
TGTTTTTTCTTCTTGTTTCTCTGTTTTTTCTTCTTGTTTCTCTGTTTTTTCTTCTGTTTGTTTCACTATTGTTTCAGTTTTTTGTTCAGATTCTTGTGTATTTGTTATTTCTGTGTTATTTCCACAAGAGAATAACACTCCCAAAAATACAAAAAGTAAAATTTTTTTCATAATAAAAAAGTTTTAAAAAATAATTTTAATTTTTATATATAAAATCGCGTAAAAAGCAAGGTTTTATTTTACTTTTTTTACTTTTTCTGGTTCCTCGTGTTCATCATCGTCCAAGCGTGGCATAAAATCAAGGTCCAACGCATCAAACGCTCGCACGACTTCCGACATTTTCACTGATTTTTTGAAAAAATTCGGCTCGCGGAAACGATAATGAACAAATTTTTGAATCTTGTCGAATCGTATTGAATCAGCAATATGCACATATCTGATAGTCATCTTGATATCTTCATGTCCGAGTTGTCGCTGTAACACATGTATATCAATCCCGGCGGCGAGGCACTGCGTCGCGTAAGTGTGGCGCAATTTATGCGGGAAAAGTTTGATTCCCGAGCGTTCAGATAATCGTTTGAAAATAGCGGAAACGAGGCGAGTTGTCCCACGAACGGCAGGACTTCCACCCGTAAAAACAAAATCATCGTTGCGGAGATGTTTTGTGAATTGCAGCAATTTTTCCGCGAGAAATTCTGGTACGCCGACGCGTCGAGCCTTACCGCCCTTCCCGTCGCGTACATGAATAAAATTCGGATAAATATCGACTTTCTGTAAGTCGAGCAATTCCTTGTGACGAATTCAAGAATACAAAAAAGTCTCGAAAATCAGCACATTGCGTTCATAATTCTGCGAGTGTCCGTACACATCTGCCAGCACCGAGTACAAGCGTTCAATCTCGTCGCGCGTCAATATCTGAATCTCGGGGTATTTGATTTTTGGCGGTTTTCCAAGAATTTTCGGCGCGTTGTTCAGTGTAATATCATTAGTGCGCAACCATTCGCCGAACTGGGAAAGTGTCGCCCAAACCTTGGATTTGGTCGAATCCGCCAAGGGCGAACGAGCAAACCGAAAATATGCCTTTTTGAATTCGAAAGCATTACTGAGTATATCAATATAATTCTCTCCGGAATATCGCACGAAGCATTCGATTTTCTGCTTGTAGTAGGAGATACTTTGTGGGCGAACATTCCGTGTAATAGTGAGCTCATCAGCCCAATCTTGAAAGAGATCCATGATGAGAAGGTTTTTCATAATTTTATAATAATATGCTAAAATTTATGAAATCCCCTCAAAGCAAAAATATCGTAACACAATTTAAAACAATTGTCAAGGCTTTTTTCTTTTCAGATTTCCCCTTTCTGAAAGGATTTTTTGAATTTTCTTTTTATTTTGGTGGTTATAAATGTTATAAAATATTTGACAAAAACAAACAAAAAAATATAATGCCCCTAAGAAATTTGAAGAAAAAAATTTCTTCCATGTAACGAAAAAAGCAAAACGGCAATCGCAGGGCTACGGGTTTTCATCCCGTAAACCGGAGTTCGATTCTCCGTAGCGCTACCATCGTTAAGATCTAGTGAAAAACTGTGATACTTAAAAGGTCAACATCTACATGTTGGCCTTTTAACATTTTTGGGCCAATTACCCATTGGGATTGTAGTTGGCTGTATCACACTTTCTTTTCTTCCGTGCTTTGAAAAGCCCCCTTTCATAAAAGAAAGAGGGCTTTATTTTTTTAGAAATGGTATTTTTTGACATGCATTCCCCTGTTCGTACCTTTCTGAAAGGAAATTGAGGAGTTCGAATTTTTCATGAATAAGGTGTTCGTAATCTAAAAAATTAATTTTCTAAATCAAGGAAATTTGAGGGCTCTCAGAAAACATATTTTTTTCGATATGTCCATGTCATGGTCGCATATCTTTTCATTCTAGCACTTCAAAAGAATAAAATCTCTCATCATAATATTCAAAAGCATGAGTAGCATTATTTTTATGTATATATTCAAAATCTTGAAAATTTGTGATTTCAAGCCAAATATCTAAGTATAGTCCCGAATCATTCCTAAATTCTTCAATATTTAATAATTTTCATATAACTGGCTTTACACCAAGCTCTTCTTGAATTTCTCTATCTAACCACTCTTTAAAGCTCTCATTTCATTCCAAAGTTCCTCATGGAAGATAATAAAAATGTTTTTTTGACTTCTCTTACTAAAAAATTTTATTTTTATTTAAAATAACTCATCGCACATTTATTTTGTGCATAAAATTAATAGTTAGATAATAAATGATAAAACTTATACCTAGATTCTAAATCTGTTAGGAGGTATTGAGGAAATCTATCTTTTTGCACAAAAATATCCGATATATTTGAATCTCACCTGATAAGTTCTTTTTCTTTTTGTGTATAAAAAATTTTATTAAAATTATTTCTCAATGCGAATAATTTCTTTTTTATTTCTACCCCATTTATTCACACATCAGTAAACGAACAATACTTGTCCAAATTATTTCAAGAAGTAAATTTTCCATCCAAATACCGAAATAGTGGATAATAAATTATTTGTCATTCTTTCGATATTAAAATTTTCATCAATAATAATCTCAACATCTAAATCCGTATAATCTTTGATACAATAATTCCTTCAATAAACAGAACTTCAAAACTGCAATAAAGAATATACTCATGGAATACTACTTTCATTTTTGATTTTTTAAAAAAATTTCTTATTATCGTAATAATTTATGTGCATAAATTAGGCTGAAAAAACAAAATAAAATTTATTTCAATAACTATTTTTCCTATGAAAAAATTAGTTTTTTTAATGGTCACCTTTTTGTTTGGTATGCAAAATACATATGCACAAGTGGATTTTCAAGATTTTCGCCAACAGGCAGAAAATTTTATTCAATCCCACTCAGAAGAACTTGCTTGGAAATGATTCTCTCCAATTATCACAAAAGAAACGCTTTTTTATTCTTCTGATGACACAAATCCGAGTTACATTGAATACAAAATTTCTTGTAGTGATACAAAAGATTGTGGTTGGATTATGCTTAATATAGATAACACTGATGCACCTGTACCAATTGCATCATTTGCATGAAATACAATGTCCGAAGCACTGAATCCAAGAAATGAAAAAGGTTTTAAATATTATTATTTCGGAATTTTTGATTATTTTGCTATAAATCAATCCAATAATAAGATTGCCATGATTTGACTAGATGGAAGTACCATAACTGAATCAATAAATAACTCATTGGAAACAAAAATCATCACCTCTAATAAGCCTTCAACGCACTCCTATGTAATAGATAGTTTTCAAGCACTTCAAAAACAGGTAAAAGAAAATATAAACGAAAAAAAATTCATAAAAATTCTCAACTATTTTTGGCCAGGAGCAACTCTTCTGCTCATTATATTCATGATAATCTTATTGACAGGTAGACATGTGCGTCGTATACACCATGTTATCATCAATGATAAAGATCATACCCTGAATGAAGGAGAACAACATGATGTGCGCCCACAGCGGTATCAATAATTCTATGATATTATGATCACCTTCATCATCCCAATATCTTCTCATTTCGAGCTCCATCAACACTTAATTCCGATATTACTAACATCCAAGTAGAACTATGAAGATTAATGGGAACTTTTCGTGATAATAAATGACAGTGATCTACATATATGAATAGAAATATGGACGGATGGAAATACCTAAATGGAAAATATAGTTATACCTCTGATTATCATTCTTGGTGGAATTTAGTTGATAATATTCAGGATGAAATCAATGCAAGACGACCAGTAATGATTAGTATTGAACGATATATGAACAACGAACGACAATGACATGTCATTGTGGGTCATGGATATAAATGAAATGATATTTATGTAAATTTTGGATGGGGAAATCGAACGGCAAATACCATTATTTCTACTAATGGAAATGACTTTACATCAAACCTATGGAATGGAAAAATTACACGAGTTGATAAAATTATTATCTATTAAAAAAGAGCCATATACGGCTCTTTTTTATTTTTACAAAACTTCTTTTCCGCCCAAATATTTTTGCAAAACTTTTGGCACACGAATTGTTGCGTCAGCGTTCTGATAATTTTCTATAATCGCTACCAAAATTCGCCCACAAGCAAAAGCTGTCGCATCATTGGTGTGGACCAATTCGATACTTCCATCATTTCGTCGAACGCGCGTCTGCAAGCGACGAGACTGATAATCAGTCATATAATCAGCCGTGTGTGTTTCGCGATATTTATTCTGGCCAGGAAGCCACGCTTCAATATCAGAACCTTTTGCATTCGGCTTTCCAATATCAAATGTACATTTTTGCAATTTTTGATATGGAATTTCGAGTTGTTGCATCATATATTCTTGGAGCGCCGAAAAAAGTAAATGTTCGTCATGCGATTTTTCTGCAAGAGAAAAACTTTCCATTTCAAGTTTGTCGAACTGATGCATACGAATAATTCCTTCCATATCTTTTCCATATGTTCCAGCCTCACCGCGGAAGCTTGTCGCATAACCAAGATAACGAATTGGCATCACTTTTTCATCGAAGATTTCGCCAGCATGCATAGAACCAAGCACGTGCTCAGCACTTCCCTGCAACCACAAATCCTCCCCCTCGATTTTATAACGATCTTCGCGTGGCTCGAGGCGATCCATCGCATCGTATGGTTCCGTCTTGATCATCAGTGGAGGCAAAACTGGCGTAAATGGCGTTGGTAAAATATCAAGATTATTTTCAGAAATTACTTTTTTGAGAACTTCCTCATCACCAAGTGTATCCATCACCCATTGCACAAGAGCCATCTGTAAGCGAACAAGTTCACCCTTGAGGTACGCAAATCGGGCTCCAGCAATGTTGGCGGCGCGTTCCTTGTCAATCCAGTCACGCATTTTTCCAATTTCAGCATGATTTTTGATTTCAAAATCAAATTCTGGAATTTTACCCCACTGCTTCACAACCTGATTTTCGTCTTCTGTAAGCCCAACCGGCGTATCATCCGTTGGAATATTTGGGATTTTTTTATACAAAGTAAAAAATTCTTCCTCAATTTCTGCAAAAATTTTTTCTTCCGCCTGAATTTTTTCTTTCAAAGATTTTGCTTCTTCGAGCATCGTAGGCTCAGGCTTCCCCTTTCCCATTTGGGAAGAAAGCTCATTACGACGGGCACGAAGCGTATCCAAAGATTGCCCCAGTCGTACGCGTTCTTTATCCAAAAAAATCACGCGATCCAAATCCACATTCATTACTTTGTCATGAAGCGCTTTTGCCACGATTTCTGGATTATTTCGAAGAATTTTAATATCAATCATACCAAAAAATTAAGAATAATTTGATTATACAGATTTTTCAAAAAATGCAATATTCTTGGTTGCTATTTTCCGATTTTTCGTATAATATGGGAAATTATTAAAAATTTATGTCGCTTTATACAAAATATCGACCGAAAGATTGGGATTCGGTCGTTGGACAAGATTTTATCGTGAAAATTCTGCGAAGTAGTCTGAAAAATGGGCATACTGGACATGCGTATATTTTGACAGGATCGCGTGGAACTGGGAAAACTACGAGTGCACGAATTCTGGCGAAAAGTTTCAATTGTCTCAATTTGCAGGACGGAAATCCATGCAACGCATGCGAAAATTGTCAGGCCTTTGAAAATGGAATGATGATTGATATTATCGAAATTGATGGAGCCAGTAATGCGCTTGTGGACGATATCCGTCAGATGATCGAAGAGGCGAAATTTTTGCCGACTTTTGGAAAATTTAAGGTATATATTATCGATGAAGTGCACATGCTCTGAAAAAGCGCCTTTAATGCGCTTTTGAAGACGCTTGAGGAACCACCAGAACATGTAAAATTTATTTTAGCAACAACGGAAATTGACAAAGTTCCCGAGACGATTCGTTCGCGTGCACAGCGATTTGATTTTCAAAAAATTTCTGAAAAAAATATCATTGATCGCCTCAATTTTGTGATTGATGCAGAAAAAATAACGGCAGATTCGGGCGCGATTGAATTGATTGCGAAACTTTCACGCGGTGGAATGCGCGACGCTCTGACACTTTTGGAACAATTTTCTGTTGACAAACATCTTTCATTGGAATTTTTACAGAATACTTTTTCGATGATTGATGATGATTTTATAGACGAAATTATCGAGATTTTAGCGAGCAAAAATCATGAAAAATTTACAGAAATGATCGAAAAAATAAAAACGCAACACATTCGTAGCGAGAATTTTTTCGAGCAAATCATTTTGCGTTTGCGTGATAAAATGGTAGAAAATCTCGGAAATGAAAAATTTGGGATTTATAACTCGATTTTTGAGATTTTTCGAAAATCGTATCCGTCGATTGGATATTTTTCTGACAATTTTTTGGTAATTGAAATGACGCTTATGCAAGCGCTTAATGTGGGCAATTTGGCACAAAATCCAAATCCAACAATAGTTGAAAAAAATCTCGTTTCTACACAAAAAATTACAATCACAAAAAAATCTCAGCCCGAGAAAATGAAAGAAAAAGAGAAAATAAATCCTATCGAAAAACCTATTCTAGAAAATATTCCGGCGAAAATTGAAAAAAACATTGAGAAACAAAGTGAAAATATTACGAATATAGAGCCAAAAATCGAGAAAAATCCTGAAATATCAAAGGCGGTGGAATTTTCTTTCAGAAGGCTTTTGACAGAACTCAAAGACGAAGACCCGGCTGTACTTTCGACTATTAAAAATGCGAGTTTTAAGCAGGATGGTGAAACGCTGGAATTATCTTTTGGGAACAAGTGGACTGCGGATAAAATGCAAGAAAACCGATACCAATCACCTGTAATCGCTGTTCTCAATAAAATTTTCTGAGGAGAATGGAAATTAAAAATTTCTCATAAACCACAAAATAATACGCATTTTGACGATGTATTTTAATTTTTCCTATGAAACACCTTTTACCACTTATTTTTTCGCAAGCATTTTTTAAAAAAATTTTTGCCATTGTCTGCCTCGTAATACTTTTTTATGTGTTTCGAGGATTTCTCGGGCTTTTTCTCATTACATTTATTTTTGCGTATTTATCGCTTGAAGTAGCGGAATTTTTGCGAGCCAAAATCATTTTTCAAAAAGAAAAAAATCCCAATAAATTTTGGAAATTCTTTGAAAAATATCTGTCCACCAATATTTTGGTAACAATTATTTATATTCTTTTTATTTTGATGGTAATTTGGCTTTTTGCAAGCATTTTGCCACAAATTATCAAAGAAATCGAAATTTTTATCAAAAAAATCCCAGAAATGACGCGACAAATGGAGGGGCTTTTACAAAGCTTTGAAAATACGAGCGGAATCCATTTGTGAAGCCAAAATCTCGTCAATGACCTGACGAAAAAATTTGATTTTCAAACAACTGGACAGGAATTGCTCAAATATTTACAAAACACGAGCGGCGCTTTATTACAATTTTTTCTCGGAATCATGATGAGCTACATTTTTGTACTTGATCGCAATGATGTGTTTGGGTTTTTCGCACGAATGAAGCGTGGAAATTTTGCATTTTTGTATCACGAATTCAAATATTTTGGTGAAAAAATCGTCAATAGCTTCGGAAAAGTTTTTAAAGCACAAGGAATTATTGCCTTTGTAAACGCAATTTTGACGACAATCGGACTCCTAATTATTGGATTTTTGTTTCCAGCAGGACATTTTCCATTTATTTTCACACTTTCCCTGATTGTATTTATTTTTGGATTTATTCCCGTTTTTGGAACGTTTTTGTCAGGATTGCCGATTGTGATTATTGGCTACGGAATTGAGGGTGGCGGAATTCAGATTGTGATGGCAATCATCGTGATGATTTGTATTATTCACGCGATTGAGGCATATATTTTGAATCCAAAAATTGTGTCGTCATATATGCATTTTCCAGTTTTTATCACATTTGCGACTCTTATCATAGCAGAACATATGTTTGGGATGATTGGACTTCTCATTGGTGTACCAATTCTTGCGATTATTATTTCAGTCGGCGCAGATCTCAATACTTATATTTCTCGTCTCAAAAAAGAATATTATGCCTCCAAAAAATCTTGCGAATGTCAGCCAGTTTCTGAAAAATAATGAAAATGGGATTATTGTTGTGTATGGCCCAACTGGTTCAGGAAAAACAAGTTTTTCCCTTGAAATAGCAAAAATTGCACAAGACCTTAATTTTTTTCCAGTAATTATTTCAACAGATTCTCGTCAGATTTATCAAGAAATGAATATTGGAACTGGGAAAATTTTACCGCGTGAAATGGAGAATATCATCCATCTTGGGCTCGATATAATTTCTCCGACAGAAAAATTTAGTGTTGTAGAATTTAAAAAAAATATTGAAAATTCTGATCTTTGGAAAAATTTTATACAAAAATGAACAGTTATTGATTGAAATTTGCACAAAAAAATAGTTCCCATTATTTGCTGAGGAACTGGACTCTATATTGATAGCCTGATTTTTGAGCGAAATTATTTGTGAGAAGCCCCGAATAAGGCCCGGCGTGAGGAATTAGAAAATTTTCGCATCAAAAATGGAAATGACGCACTTTGGAAAAAATTGTATGATCTTGACCCGGGGTACGCGCGCGATTTACATCCAAATAATCACACATATCTTATTCGGGCCATCGAAATTATTGAGTCAACAGGAACCTCAAAAAGTGAATCTTTCGATACTACGCCAAAACTTCGCTTTCCGACGCTTTTTTTGACGCCATATACTGACACGATTGAAAATCGAAAAAAGTTATACGAAAATATCAATGCACGAATTGCAAAAATGTTTACTGATGGACTAGTGGAGGAAGTTGAGTGTATCGCAAAAAAATATGGACGTACTTGTGAGGGTCTGAAAACTATTGGATATGTTGAAATTATGGATTTTTTGTCAGGGAAAATTAACAAAACAGAAGCACAAGCGCTCATTGCCCAACACAATCGTAATTATGCGAAACGTCAAATTACTTGGAATCGAAAGAAATATGACCCATTTTTATAAAAACCCCAATTTAGGGATTTTATTTTATTTATAATTTTTCCGGACAAAAATAAGCTCATTATTTTCTCAAAAAGAAAAAATATTTGACGGTTTTGCATCACAAATTCCGCCATCAAAGCCATTAATTTCAGGAAAAATATTTCGTGCTTCAGAAAAGCTCATCGTCTCAGGTTGTCAAGAAATATTCGCCGATGTTAAAAATAATGGAAAATTCAAATTTTCTAAAATTTCCTTTTTCAGGCATTTTTCTAAAATTCGAACAGATATATACTCATAATTGTCTATTTTTAAAAATTCTGGAAAACTATACTCAGGATTTCTCGGAAGAATCACAGAAAATGGAAATGAATAGTTTTTGAGTATTTGTATCTGTTCAGGAGAAATTTTGACTACTTGTCAAAGCATGAAAAAATCCCTTACAATAATCGCAAGTCGCTTTGTATTCTCACGGCCTTTGAGCGCATAAATCCTCTCAAAATCAGTTTTTTCAAGGTTTCCAGCAAGGCCGTAACATGTATCTGTTGGAATAATTTTCAGCATTTTATTGTTCAGCTTGAGCCCATCGTCGAAAACTTGGACAATCTTGATCAACATCAATCAATGCAAATCCAGGATGCAAAATCGCTTCCTTAATAATTTCTTTCAGTTCATTGAATTTGCGTGATTGTGCGCGTTTTGCAAAAGTACAGCCAGAATTTTGAGCCAGTAAAATCGGGTCAATCGGCGATAAATGATTTCCGTCGGGCGTGGTTTTTGTTATAATACCAAGCGGCGTGGTTGGACTTGCTTGCCCAGTTGTAAGGGCATAATTTTCGTTATTAAAAACAATATATGTAATATTAAGGTTTCGACGACAAGCATGAATAAAATGCCCCATTCCAATACCATAACCATCGCCATCTCATCCTACAGCAAGCACTGTAAGTTCAGGTTTTGCAATTTTTATGCCAGTAGCAAACGGGAGTGTGCGACCATGAAGAGTTTCTGCAGCATAACCATCGATATATTGGCTTGCCTTTCCACTACAACCGACTCATGATACCACAACGTGCTGATGCGATGCGATTTGAAGGTCCTTAAAAGCATTTTTTATTGCCATAATAATCAATGTATCTCAGCAACCCGGACACCACTGAATATTAGTTAATCATTTTCGCATAAATAGAGTTTAATATTTAATTTTTGTACAAATATAAATAAATAATTGTCTGATTTATAATAATTCTAGAAAATCCTCATAATAAAATGGGAGCAAATTATATTTTCTCTTATGAGTAATTTTCGTATTTGATAAATATTTAAGTCACAATTTTTCTGATAATAAAGCCTCAAGTTGCCCGGAAAAATTATTTTCTACAAAAACCACTTCGTCACATTTTTCGATTTCTCATCGTAATCTTTCATCAACAGGAGACAAGAATTTAATAATAATCAACCCCCATTCTGGGTTATTTTTTACAAAATATTCTGCTGTATAACGAGTAACACTCAGTGTAATGATTTTTTTCTTTGCATGAGGATTGATTACTTCAAATCCAGAGATTTTTTCTTTTTCGAACAAATATCATACCTTTTTTGCTCGTTTTTCTGTCATTTTTATTTTCATCTCAGAACTTTCTGACGTCTCTCCATATTCATCATGCTCATAACTCGTCGCTATAAAATCACCATTTTCTACACCCACGCGCACATATGGCGACACTCCATCCTCAGTCAGTTGATACCGAGCATAATCAGCCCCTGGATTTTCTAATATTTTTCCACGATCAACGCTCGCGGCTTGCAATTCCCCAATCGTCACTTTTCCCTCAGAAAATTGCTTATCGGTCAAAAAAATAACGGTCGTTTGGTATTTTTGTGCCAAATTCAGTGATTGTCCGGCCATAAAATACGCTTCCTCAAGAGTAGATGGCACCATTACGATATTCTCAATATCACCAAAAGTTGGGCGTGTAGCATATAAAATTTCTCCCTGCTCATGAAAAGTTGGTGCACCAGTACTTGGACCAGCTCGCTGCGACAAAATTGCCACAACAGGTATTTCCGCCTGAGCAGCAAAACTCAAAGCCTCAGTCATAAGAGCAAAACCACCACCGGAAGTCCCAACCATAGATCGTGCGCCCGTAAATGAAGCTCCAAGTGCTGCATTAATCACAGCAATTTCGTCTTCTGCCTGTAAATATGGAACCTTTTTTGAATTGATGATTTCCGTTAAAATCGAGCTTGCTGGCGTCATGGGATACGCAGAATAAAATTCCAATTCACTCGCAATTGCGCCATATGCAATCATGCGATTTCCGTAAGAAATTTTTTTTGGTGAAGCATTTTCATTTAATTCAGGCAATAAATCGACATAGAAATTTCTCCCAAACTCAGCAAAATCATGTAAAATTTTGATATTTTTTTCAACAACCTCAGATCATTTTTTTAAAAAAACTTTTCGAATAATGGGTTCGAAATTTTTGGAATCCACTCATAAAATACCCGAAAGTACCGCGACCAAATAAGTATTTTCGTATTTATCATTGATTTCTGGCGCAATGATTCGGAATTTTTCCTCAATATCTGATTGTATTTTTTTCAGTCCTGCAAGGGTTTTTTGGCTCACAATAACAATCCCACCCCGAGAAAGATCCTCCAAATTTGGAATAATATTTTTAGGATCAAGTCCAATCAAAATATCAATTTTTCGCATTATATAGGGAAAATCGCTGCAAATATTGACGTCATAAAAATTCAGTCCGCCTTTAATAATCGACTGATATTCACTGTCTGTTATAATGTTATATCCAAGCTCGGAGAAGGCATTTGCCACAATATCCATCACTGAATTCATACCAAGCCCAGCCGGCCCAGCAATTCGTATTCAAAGTCTATCTTTTTTTTGCATTTCTGTATTATAATGAAAAAAATAAGTTAGTAAATAGGTATTTTTATTTATTTTTGACAATTCTTATTTTTCATATACCATTTACTTTTCAACAATTTTTTCTTGAAGAAATAAAACTTCCCGAATAACTATATGTGTCATTTTAAAAAATCCTCATATGAGGATTTTTTGTGAGAAAATTATTTTTGTACAGTTATTAAATTATAATTGCACAAAATTATAAAATATCATGACGAAGAGTATCAATATCACCAGCTCCTAGCAATACAATAATGGACGAATTCGGGTTTTCAAGATCAAATTGTTTAATTTTTTCTAGAGTATTGAGCAATCATTCCCCATTCTGTACACTAGAAAAATTTTCACGAATCGTATCCACGAGGCGATCCGTCGTCATCCATTCGACATCTTCCTGTTTATCTCGCGAAAAGTAAATATTTGGTATTATAAGCATATCCGCATCCATAAAGGCATTCGAGAATTCCGGAAGCAATTCGCGTGTTCGAGAATATTGATGTGGTTGAAATGCCACAAAAAGTTTTTTGTCTGGAAATTTTGTTTTAATGGCATGAAGTGTTGGGCGAATTTCATTTGGATGATGTCCATAATCCGACATTAAAATATTTCCATTTTTTGTTGTACGAATAATTTCTGAACGGCGCCAAGAACCGCTATATGATGCCAATTTTTCTGTAATATATTCATCCTCCAAGCCAAGCAATTTAGAAACCGCGAACACAAGGCGCGCATCCTGCAAAATATGATTCCCAGGAATTTGCAATGATATTTCTGGGATTTCGAGCGTTTTTGCTTCATAAAAAATCTCGTCTGTTTCGAGCATTTCTACTTTTGCAAAATATGAAATTTTTTCTCCAACAATAATTTTTTTCTCCTTTGGAATATTGAGCTTGAGTGAATTTTCGTCAGATTCTGAAATCACCACAAAACCAGAAGTCTGATCTACAAGCGACTGAAAGGCTGAAATATAATCATCGAGATTTTTGTAATAATCCAAATGATCAAGATCGATATTTGTAATAATTGTGATAAATGGATGATATTGAAGGAATGAGCGCTTATATTCACAGGCCTCAATCACGAAATTTTCAGAACTATCAGCATAAAAATTCGTACCGCCAAGCTGAGGGACTTGCGTCCCAACAATAGCAGACCCGCCAACTTCAGATCACGCGAGTACAATAGCCATCATAGCAGTTGTGGTAGATTTTCCGTGAGAACCAGTAATCGCGATTCCTTTTTTTTGATTAAAAATCTCCCCCAGTGCTACTGGATAAGAAAAATGGGGAATTTTCAGCTCGCGAGCTTTCTGTAATTCTGGGTGATTATAAATCTGCTCCTCCGCAGACAAATCTGGTTTCGTAATAATCGCCTCAGAATAAATAATTTTTTCGACATTCTCATTGATCATCTCAGGATGTTCCCCAATCAAAATATTCATCCCCTCTTGCCTCAGTGTCTGAATCAAGGATGAGTCCGTAGAATCTGTCCCAGAAATTTTGTATCCCAAGTAATGATAATAACGAGCCAAGGCAGAAACACCGATACCACCAATTCCAATAATATGAATTTTTTTTGTCATAGAAAAATTTATTTTCGTTCATTATATAGAAATTTTTTAAAAAAGAAAGTGAATTAAAAAAATAATTATTGAACAGATATAGTTTAATAATTGAACGAAAATAAAAAAATGAGCAACTATAGAACTAAAAAATCTCCCATTTCTGAGAGATTTTGAGTGACCTATTAAAGCTTAATATAAATAATTGGGACCAGCAATTATTGACCAGAATAAAAAGTTTTAACCTTTTGTTTCATATTTTCGGAAATATCAGAAATTTTTTCTTTTTGTGTTTCAATAACTTGATTAATCATATGTCTAATAATCGGTTCTGAAATTTGAAAAATTTTTTCAAGCACCAAATGTGGAGCAAAAATCATCAAAGCTACGAATCCTCAAATTATAATCCGATATATCCAAGCGAAAATTCTTTTTCGCCGCTCACGAGTTTCCCATTTGACCAAAATAGAGTGAATCTCGTCAATTTTTTCTTGTGGCGTCATATTGATTTTATAAACCGCCTGTCAAAACAAGAACTGATGGAATGATGGCGCTCGCAAGTAGCGTAATCACCACTATCCAAATGAAAATTTTTTGCATATATTATTCCGTTACAACAGTAGTAGTAATTTCATCAACTTCATCTGCCTTATCTAAATCATAATCCAACATAGGAGTTGGGAGAGTTGCTGCATTATTTACACCGATTGCTGACATAAATTCCTGATAAGAAACAAATTCTTTTGGAAATTCGATTTTTTTATTTCCAGCACGATCGTTAGCCGTAATGAAAAGCTGAGCTTTTTTGATAGGAGAAAGAGCCATTTCTCCAGTATTTTTAATATTTTCAACAATAAATCCAAATTTTGAAGGCTCAACCTGAAGAGCAACATCAGCCGTTACTACCTCATCATCAAGATTAAGAACAGCTTGTCCGCTTGGCATATCAGAATTTTCTTTTTTTGCCAATTTGAGTTCAAAGATTTTTTTGTCAGTAGTGCCAGCGTTCGCAAGGGCTACCATATCAACGATAGAGATATTGAGTGTATTCAAAACTTTTTTCTGGATTTCAGCTGACCAATTGGCCGCTTCTTTTCCTTGAATCATGAGCTTTCCGGCAAAGTTTTCACCAGAGAAAGTATTCTCAAGGTTGAAAATTTCTGTTCCAGCAACTACAGCATTCGCCGTCAATTTTTCGCCCTGAACATATGAAAGTTTTCCTCCTCCCATGCCCAACACAGAAACTGACAAATCAAATGTTTTTACAACATTATCTTCTGTTTTTCCAGAAAGTGTCGCCACTTCGATTTTTTCTTGCCCATCAAGGCTGATGGCTACCTTTCCATTAAAATCAGTATTTTTTCCCTGAGATACAGCCGTCAATTCCGCAACCAAGCGCTCTACGCTACCAGAAAGTGATGAAATTTTAAATGTGTATGTATCACCTTTTCGAGCCTCTTCAATGACGGTACTTTCGTTTGATCCCTGAAGTGTTGCTGTCAATTTTGTATCACTATACAATGCATCTTTCGTATCGAAAGTCATTTTTCCTGTTATAGAAAGTTCTGCAAGTTTTGATAGCAATTCTTGTTTTTGTTCTTCACTTGGTTCAAAATTCGCAAAATCTTTTGAAAGTCGAGCAAGCAAATCTACCAAACGAGTTTTATCGAGAGTGACATCAAATGTTCGCTTAGAGCCATCAGTTACAGCAGCGCCAGTTGATGAGAAAACATGATATTCTGTCAAATATTTTTCAAAATCAGCTGTCTGAAGTTTTGCTAGCTTCTGAAGAAATTCGTAAGCCTGCGCATTATCGAGGCTTGGATCGAGTGCCACCCATTTTTCGTTAAATTTTGCTAATTTTTCAACTGCATCTTTTGCTTCAGTTTCAAGAGCTTTTTTCATTTCTTCATTGCTCGCCGTAGCTGAAATTTTGAGATTATTATATTTCATGAAATTCGACATTCCAGAAATAAAATCAATCGCATCAGCAGACCCTTCAAAAGCAGAAGATTCTGTACCTGATCCAGCAGAATCAGAAGTAGTTGTTTCTACTTTTAATTTTGGAGATTCAAAAGTCACCTGAGACATCTGAGAACCACCAGCAAGCGCTGTGAAGTTTGATGAAAATTCGAGCGTATTTGAAGTGAGAACATCTTGCATAAATACTGAACCCGAAAGCTGACCATTTGCTTCTTTTTGCGTTCCGTAAATAGCTTTAAATGTTTCATCCAGCTTTACCATTTCCGCCTTTACATTGGCATTGTATAAATCCGCAAAATTATCAGGAGTTGTTTGTGTACCACATGACGCAAGACCAAGCATCAAAGCCGATACGACAAAAATCTTTTTCATAAAAAGAATGTTAAAGAATAAACACTTGGATTATACGAAAAATACAAAAAAAGCCAAGTGATTCCGATTATTTTTCCCTAGACTTTTTGATGAAAATATTTATAAAAACATTATTTCAAATGAAAATTTTTGGGAAATCGCGGAAAAAATTTTGCTTTTTTGAAAAAAAATTTATAATGAAAGCGTTTTATTTTTTAAGAAATTTTATGGCAAATATTGACCACGCACCGAGCAAATATATGCTCAACTTGCTTCATGTACTTCCAGCGTTCGCGGATGAAAGCGAAAACCGCATCAATGCACTCATTGAGCTCAACTCAATGACTATCAACAAATACGAAATTATCACAGAATCTGGTCAGCTCAAATTGGATCGCGTTGGATATTCTTCACTTGCATACCCATTTGCATACGGAGCCATCCCTTGTACTTGGGACGAAGATGGAGACCCGCTTGATGTCGAAGTTGTAGGCGTGACAGAGCCGCTTATTCCTGGATCTCTTGCCGAAGTACGAATTATTGGAATTATGAAATTTAACGACGGCGGCGAAGTAGACGACAAAGTGATTGGTGTTTTGGCTGATGATAAACGAATGGATCACATCAAAACTTTTGAAGATCTCGGCGAACATTGGAAAAAAGAAACAACATATTACTGGGAACACTACAAGGATTTAAAAAAACCTGGAACATGTACAGTAGAAGGATTTTTTGGAATTGATGAAGCCAAAAAAATTATCAAAGAATGTGAAGATCGCTACAAGACTGACTATCTTCCAAAATTTGAAAAATAAAAATTCCCAATTTGGGAATTTTTTTATGATCTATCATTCAGAAAATGTCAAAAATCTCGAATAATGTTTTCCATTGGCTTTCCACTTTTTTGCTTATTGACAACAAAATTTGTCCGAGAAAATTCCTCCATCGCGGGCAGCAAATCTGCAAATAATTCAGCCACTGTTTCGCGTGGTGTATTTTGTTTGGATAAAACCGAAATCCAAACTTGGCGTCATTGCGAGTCATCATCAATTTTTTTGCCATATTGTGCCAAAATCTGACTCCAAGAAAGTGATTCACCAAAAAGAATGAGGTCTTTTTCAAAAATTTCCCCGCTAACATAGTACAAAAATGGGCGAAAAATTTGCATCACAAACGAGCCATCGCCGTAGCTTTCTGTCTTGAGAATAGTACTTGAAATGCGATAAGAAAAGAAGCTCAACGCCTGATTGATCCAAGAAATCATCTCGCGATTTTTTGGCAATGTTTGTTGCACAAGAGTTGATTTGACCGGAGGAATTGAGGGGCTCTTTGAATTTTTTTCAAGAAAAACCTTTGAATGAGAAGGTTTTTTTCGTTCCACTTCACGAATATTTGTTCGTACCCTTTCAATAAAATCAAACACAACAGACACTACTTCATGACTCTCATCAGCAGAGCCTCATTCAAGCAATTTTTGGAGATTTTTTTCCATATCATCTACCTCTTTTTTTGTTTTGTTCGTAAAATTTTTCTTTTTCAAAATATTCATCAAACGATACTGAAATTGTTGCATTTTCCGTTCAATATGCGAAAATTTATCGATATCGGCCTGAGAAATATCTTTTTCGTTACGATCTTCTTTTTCCTCAGCACGCATTTTTACTTGTGTAGCATATTTTTCACGCTCCAAGCGTTTTTGTTCTTGTATTATTTTTTTCTGTTCGTTCTTTTCTTTTTGTTGAAAAAAAGTATCAAGCGAATCTTCAATGATTTGGAGTTCACTAGCGATTCGTTTTTCAGTATCTTTATTTTTTTTGACTGCAACGCGTTGTGGCGCGTTTTCTTGGCGAGACATTACCTTGCAAATTGTCTCATGAAAAAATTCATTCAAAATACGATTGGTCGCAAAATCTTGTACACTTGTTCGAAGAGGGTTAATTTGATTTTTATAATTCAAGACGTTTTCACCTTGTTTTTCAAGTCCCTCAATTCGAGTTTCTAATCTAAAAAGTTTGACAAAAAACGAAAAAATCACTTCATCTTCCGGTCGTTTTCCTTCCTGTAATTCAAATGTTGGTGCACCAATATGTACAGATTCACGATGTACAGATTCACGCGCAAAATCCTCTATTTTTCGTACTTTGAGTGACATACATTTTTTGATTGCCTTCTCGATATCAGCCCCCTTTTTGGGAGTAAGAATCTGATCAATGTACTCATCAAGAATTTCTTTCCCAACATACGACCCCACCATTGAATTCATAACCTCGAGAAACGGAACGCCGTGCATGCGTTCCGCAAATTCTTTTTTTCGTACTTCGGAAATGTCATCGATATTTTCAATAATACTTGACGGTGAATTCATAAGAAAAATTTATTCTGATTATTATAAAATAAATATATTATTTGTCAATATTTATTCGAGAAAAATTTTTCTATTTTGAAAAAATCCCCTTTCGGAGATTTTATGCGTCTTTCACAACAATAGAAAGCATTTTATTCGGAATGAAAATTTCTTTCACAAGAATTTTTCCTTCAAGCCATTTGGCAATATTAGGCTCTGCATGTGCGAGCGCAGACACCTCTTCCTGAGCAACACCATTAAAGCAAGTGAGTGTACCACGAAGTTTTCCATTCACCTGAACCGCAATCGTCACTTCATCATCTACCAACATGAATTCATCATATTCTGGCCATGCTGCCTCAAAAATTGAAGTTACCTTGCCGAGCATCTGCCACAATTCTTCTGCCAAATGTGGGGCAAATGGATGAAGCATAATCGCAAATTTTTCCTTCCATTCAGTCACAAATTCTGAATCGGTCGGCAATCATTCATTCACCAAAATCATCATCGAAGAAATCGCAGTATTAAATTTATAATCACGAATATCTTCTTCGACTTTTTTGATAGTTTTGTGCAAAAGTTTCATCGCCTTCATTTCATCTTTTGCAACATTTTTTCCATTTTCATAAAGCGCATACGCTTTATCCAAAAATCGTCGCACCCCAATAATTGCATCCGGATTCCAAGGCGCAGAATCACGAAAATCTCCAATCGCCATTTCATACAAACGAAGGGTATCGGCACCATATTCTTCAGAAATATCGAGCGGATTGGCTGTATTTTTGAGTGATTTGGACATTTTTGCCACAATTCGATTCACTTCTTCTCCCGTTTCTATAATGAAAAATTTTCCGTCACGCTCCTCGACTAAGTCAATCGCTACGAGGCCTCCATCTTTTCGTTCGTATGCATATGCCAAAACCATTCCTTGATTCACGAGTTTTTGAAATGGTTCTTTCGTCGGAACAACACCAATATCGTACAAAACTTTATGCCAAAAGCGTGCATACAAAAGGTGTAAAACCGCATGTTCAGCGCCACCAACATATTCATCAACATTCTGCCAATAATCCAAAACTTCTCTGGAAGCAATCGCATTCGGATTTTTTGGATCCAAATATCGCAAATAATACCAGCAAGAACCGCCCCACTGCGGCATTGTATTCGTTTCGCGTTTTCCAGAAAGATTGTCCGCCAAGCGAATATTCACAAAATCATCAACCTTCGCAAGCGGAGAATTACCATCACCAGCTGGCAAGAAATCATCCATTTCTGGTAACTTGAGTGGCAAATTTTCGTCAATAACAATTTTCGTAGAAAGTCCGTTATAAATTTTTCCAAAAATTTTCCCGCCGATTACGAGTTCGCGCAATTTTCCTTTTGAACAAAGGCAAAGCGGATTTTCATCGCCTTTTGGTTCGGATTTCAAAACATATGCAAGATTTGGATCAGTTGCCTCTTCCAAAGAATAAATTCGAGGCAAATTACCAACTACTTCACTATCCAAATGAATGAGCGGAATCGGCTCGCCCCAATATCGCTGACGAGAAAAAAGCCAGTCGCGCAATTTATAATTTATTTTTTTGTGACCAAAACCACCTTTTTCAGCCAACTCTATAAATTTTTCGCGAGCTTCTTCTGACGAAAGTCCAAAAAATTCATGATTATATTCTTGAAAAATTTCTACCTTTTCTGACTGTGTTTCCAAAATTTCTACGCCATTTTCAAAAATCTCTGTCGTAGTCGTTTCAGCAATTGTTCCGATTGTTATAGGCAATTCTCCAATAAATCCATCTGGCGTGTATGCAAGGTTTTTTTCAAAATTTTTACGATCTTCTTCACATTTTTGCAAAAATGTATTCAGATCGTCATCAGAAAGTGAATTTTGGAATTCCTCATCCATTTGTTTGCGGAAATCTTCAATCATTTCTTGCGGGAAAACCACCGGAACGATTGGCAAATCATATTTTTTGGCAAATTCAAAATCACGCTCGTCATGTGCTGGAACTGCCATTACTGCACCTGTTCCATAATGTCCCAAAACATAATCCCCAATATACAACGGAACTTCCTCATGATTGAAAGGATTGATAACGTATGAACCTGTGAAAACTCCTGTTTTTTCCTTGTCGGCCTGCGTACGATCCTGATCAGATTTACTTTTTGCTTCGGCAATGTATTTTTCACAATTCGCTCGCTCAGCATCAGTAATAAAGTCTTCCACATGTGGATGATCTGGCGCCATCACGGCATATGTCATACCAAAAACAGTATCCACACGAGTCGTGTAGACAGCAATTTTTTTGGTTTCATCATCAGATTTTTTGAGTTCAAACTCGCAACCTACACTTTTCCCAATCCAATTTCGCTGCATTTCTTTCACACTTTCAGCCCAATCAAGTTCATCAAGATCATCAATCAATCGTTCAGCATAATCAGTAATTTTGAGCACCCACTGGCGAAGCGCACGGCGCTCAACGAGCGTTCCACATCGCTCGCACGTATTATCAGAAAGAACTTCCTCATTGGCAAGCCCTGTTTTGCAAGATGGACAATAATTGATAGGCAAATTTTGCTCATATGCCAGCCCTTTTTTAAAAAGTTCCAAAAAAATCCACTGCGTCCATTTGTAGTATTCTGGATCAGTCGTATCCACCATTCGTTCCCAATCATAGCTGAACCCAAGCGCCTTAAGTTGCTTGATAAATGTATCAATATTTTTGGCAGTTATTACTGCTGGATGTGTTCCTGTTTTGATAGCAAAATTTTCTGCTGGAAGCCCAAATGCATCAAATCCGATTGGGTGCAAAACATTGAAACCCTTCGCATGATAATAACGCGAAACAATATCTGTCGCCGTATAACCCTTTGGGTGGCCCACATGAAGGCCTGCACCAGATGGATACGGAAACATGTCCAAAATATATTTTTTTGGCTTATTAGAGAGGCTTGGCGTTGCAAAAGTTTTATTTTCTTCCCAGAATTTTTGCCACTTGGCGTCAAGTTCTTTGTGATTAAAAGGCATAGAAAAATAGTTAATTTTGGCTATTATAATAGGAAAAGAAAATTTGTAAAATATTTTTTGCAAACAAAAAATTCCCCTGAGAGAGAATTTAAAAAGAAAAATCCCCTTTCGGGGAAAATATTATGCATTTGGAGTAAGAATTCTTGAAAGTACAAACTGAACAATAGAGTTTGCCAAGAAGATTACCACAAGACCAAGTGCTACCTGAATAAGGATTTTACGACCAGTTGATACTTTATCTTCATCACCACCAGCTGTAAGCATAAGAAAACCTCCATACAAACCATAACACACTGCGAGAATCGCAAGAAAAATCATAGCATTCTGAATGAGATTCTGAATAGTTACATCAGCAGTATTTTTTGAACCCTGCAAACCAGACTGAACTTTATCACCACCAAAGCTGATTTGTGCCATTGTCTGAGGAATTACAGCGGTAGCTGCCAATGCGGCATAAGCAAATTTTTTCATCGTCTTCATATAGGAAAAATTAAAGAAATAATGAATGACAGGGTCATATTATCAGAAGTTGGAGAATTTGTCAAAAATTTTACAAATTTTTCTCTTTTTTCGCACTTAGTACGATTTGAGTGCCACACATTCAAGGGTTGCTTCCCTTTTTGAAAAGCAGAAATGCTAGGATTTTTCGAATTGCAAGGCCATCAAGAATTTTACAGATTTTTCTCTTTTGCATTTTTGTATGATAGAATTCAAAAAAAATCATAAAAATTGTACAATAAAAAAATCCCAAAATTGGGAAATTTTTATTCAGCAGATTGTGTTGCTGGAGCATTGTCGTATGACGCGTGAGTATTGTGACGAGGATCAACTACGTATGGAAGAAGAGCCATATAACGCGCACGCTTTACTGCGGTTGCAATTTTTTTCTGATTTTTAAGAGTTGTACCAGAATACTGACGAGGAATAATTCGGTTGAATTTTGTCAAGAAACGCTTAAGGAAAGCAGTATCTTTATAATCAATGTGCGTTACACCCGCAGCTTCTACTGGACAAACTTGCTTTTTAGAAGTTGCCATATAAAAATTTTTTTAAAAAATAATATTAAAATTTGTCTTCTTCAAGATCTGAGAAGTCATCATAATCAATTTCTTCAATATTTTCAAGTTCAAAATCTTCTTTTTTGGAAAGGAAAATCAACTGAGAAATCACTACTTCTGTCTTGTGAAGTTTTGTACCATCTTCTTTATCGAAAACACGAGTTTTGAGTCGTCCTTCAATATATACGAGTTTCCCTTTTACAAGAGATTTCTCAGCTCGTTCTGCCAAAGGGCCCCATGCTACACAATTTGTGTATTCTGCTTCAGAAAATGATTCTCCAGCAGTATTTTTGTAATAGCGATTTGTCGCCACTGTGAAAGTCGCAACTTTTTTATCACCACCTGTTGTGCGAACAAATGGATCTTTCGTAACATTTCCGATAAGAATAACTTTATTGATCGTACGCATAAAGAAAAATTAAAAACTATGCATCTGTGCGAACAAACATAAATCGCCAGATAGACGGTTTGATGTTGAATGTTTTTACGGCTTCAAGAAAATCTCCTGATTCTTTTTCAAGAGTGTAAAGCAAATAATATCCCTGAAGAGATCCGCGGATTTTGTACGCGAGTTCGCGTTCACCTGGATGATTTGTTTCAACGATTTTTGCCCCAACATTTGAAAGTTCTGTTTCGATTTCAGAAACGAGCGCGTCTCTGTCTTCTGTTGAAAGGCTTGGATCGACAATCATCATAAGTTCGTATTGTCTCATAAATTCCTATGGGTTAAACATCTTTTCTGACCAGGAAAAGAAGGAAATAAAAATTTGCATAAAAATGCTTGGTCATTATAAGATTTTTCCTGAAAAAGCAAATTTTTTTTCGAGAATTTTATAAAAAATTTTTTTATTGACTTTTTTTGATATTATTTATAATGCGAGAAAATATAATTTTGTCAAAATGTTACTTCATAAAAATCTTGAGGTGAAATATATTCCACAATTTTCTCATTGTCCTGCATCTTCTGAGGCTCATCGCGAAGAAATCGTACAAAGTTTCTGTCATGTTGTAAAAAATGAAGTGAATTTTTTGATCAATGGCCGAGATTTTACGAATAAAATTTTTGACGCAGGTGAAGAATTACCTTCTGGAAGCGATATTCGCTATATTGATGGGAAAAAATATATTTTATTGCCCGCGGGATTTGATGGCGTAATTATGGATTACAAAAATACCGACGCCTCAATTGTGCTTCCAACTGCGGATTGTGCGGGTGTAATTTTTGTTCATCCTGATCAGGAAAAATGCGGAATTTTGCATGCAGGATATAAAGGAACGGCTGCTGGAATTATTGACAATCTTTTTGAAAAACTCGATTCTGATGCAGAATCTCTCGCCAAAATGTTTTTTCGAATTTCACCGATGGCGGGCGGAGATTTTCAGTTGGACACACAATACTACAAAAATCTTTTTGAAGAATACCTCGAAAAGCACGATATTGATGCATTTTCGCCAAACTTTTTCCGAGAAATCGAGAATGGAAAATGTGAATTTTCACTCCAAAAAATTATTGGAGAAATCTTGCGTGCGCACGGCATCAAGTTGCATCAAATCTATGCATCAAGCATTGAAACGACCGATTCTGATAATAATTTTTATTCATTTCGATTGTTCAGTAATTATCAAGCTATGTACGAAATCGTGCAAAAGGATGTCGAAAATTTTGAACTTTTGCCTTCTGGAAAAGAATATGTACCCCCAAAATTTGAAGTGAATTATTTTGATAAATTAGTGAAAAATCCAAATCATCGAACCAATTCTCAAAACGGCCGAATGGCAAGTATTCTTAAAACCACAAAAAAATAATTCCCTTTTCTAAGGGATTTTTTTGAGAGAAAAATATATTATTATATAAAATATAAAAAGCGCAAGGAAAAGATTTTGCAAAAAGAAAAATTTTACGCTAAAATATTTAAAAGTTATTTATTCCTCAACTTACAAAATGTCTCGAACAAAAAAAGAATCCGAAGTGCTCAAAAAAATTTTTGGAAATTGCGATGATGTTCAAATTAGTAAAAAATTGGTACAAAAACTTGTCCAATACAATATGAAATACGAAGAAATCACAAAAGTGATTTTGACGCACTCGGAACGAGCTTTTCTCGATGCGCGACTCATCACGCTCGAAGAATACTATGCAGAACTGCAAAAAGCCAAAAAATCCGAAGTCGAAAGTTTTCTCGCCTCCCTTCCTGAAATGACAAAATCTTGTCCATCAAAAAAACTCACAAAAAAATAATTTTGGAGTTTTTATTTGGAAATTTAAAAAAATCCCGAAAATCGGGAATTTTTATTTTGCATCAACAAATGTGTATTCTACGTGTTTGCGAAGCTGTTTTGAATATTTACGAAGTTTCAAACGTTCTCCTGCCGGGAGATTTTTCTTGTTTACTGCATAAATATAGTCGCGGCGAGTTGCTCCTGGTTCAGAAGATTTTCCCACCTGAAATGTATTTTTTCCTTTTGCCATAATAGTTTTTTAAAAAATAATTGAGCGAAGATGAGCCTATTATATAAATTTTTCAGATATTGCAAGTTTTTTTGCATTTTTCTTTTTTTTCTGTATAATCAGCAAAATTTTTTATAATTATGTTTATTGATGAAGTAAAACTCACCTTCCGAGCTGGAAAAGGTGGGGATGGAATTGTCTCTTGGCGACGCGAAAAATATATCCCAAAAGGTGGACCATATGGTGGCGATGGTGGCGATGGCGGTGATATTATCCTAAAAGCGACAACGCACGAAACAACTTTAACCAAATTTCGACATTTGCGAAAAATCGAAGCAAAAAATGGCGAACGCGGTGGAACTTGGGAAAAACACGGCGCAAGCGCTGAAAATCTCGTCGTTGAAGTACCAGTTGGAACGATTGTAACCGACGTAGAAGATGGCGAAATTATCTGTGATTTAGAATTTCCAAATCAGGAATTTTTGTTGTGTAAAGGTGGGCGTGGAGGCTTTGGAAATGCGCACTTTACATCCAGTACACGCCAATCTCCGCATTTTGCCGAACTCTGAGATGTTGGTGAAGAAAAATTTGTAAAAATGGAGCTCAAACTCGTGGCTGATGTTGGGCTTGTTGGACTACCAAACGCCGGAAAATCAACACTCATTCAGTCACTTACGAATGTTCGTCCAAAAATCGCCAATTATGCCTTCACGACACTTACGCCGAACCTTGGTGTAATGGAACACAAAGGCCGCTCGATGGTCATTGAAGACGTTCCTGGGCTTATTGAAGGGGCAAGTGAAGGAAAAGGGCTTGGTTTCCAATTTTTGAAGCACATTGATCGTTGTCGTGCGATTATTCATCTGCTTGATGTTTCTGCTGGTGAAGATGAAGTGATTGCGAATTATCAGACGATTCGCCGCGAGCTCGAGAATTGGAGCTCAGAAATGGCTTCAAAGGATGAATTTATTATTTTTTCGAAGGCGGATATTATTGATGCTGAGCACTTGGATGAAATTGTAAAAATTTTTGAAGAAAAAACTGGGAAAAAAGTATTTTTAACTATTTCTGCTGGAGCCTTTATCAGAATTGACGAACTCAAAGATGCCCTTATTGAACGAATTCCAGAAAGAATTTTTGAAGCACCAACAGAAGAAAAAATCGCTGAAACCACAAAATACGACCTTAAAAAACGCACCGATCCGAAACGCTGCGAAATTACTCGCCTCGAGAATGGTGATTTCCGTGTAACGGGCGAACGAATCGAAGAAATCGCTCGAATGACAGATACTCGCTATCCTGATGGAGTTGGGCGCGTGTATGATGTGCTAGAGCGCCTTGGTGTCATGCGCCGTGTGAAGCAAATTTTGCACGATGAAATACTCACAGAAAATACTGGATTTTTCGAAGGTGAAGACGATATTCCAACACCAAGCATTTGGATTGGCGAGAAAAAATTTTCACTCGAAGGGCTGATTTTTATGCGAGAAGGCCGATAATTCTGATTTTTGAGAAAAAAATTCCCCAAATGGGGATTTTTTCTGATTATCCAAAATTATCCAAAAAATGAAATCTTATCATTATTCGGGTCTGGGCCATTTTTATTATTTCATGCTTGACCACGAAGACTACCAAAGTATATAAACACCAACAAGCCTATTATCCAAATTTGGATAAATATAAATATCCAATACAATGTCTTAAAGTCCACTGAGTCATTTAAGGAGATATCACGAAATCGCTTGTAAAAAATAGCATAAAAAGTTAATCCAACTACATACTCAATTATGAATGGTATAAACATATGAAATATTCCTGTTTCCCGTTCAAGGCGAACCATTACCTGCCATATCCATTCTCAAAACCCCAAAGGAACAAAAATAATAAACCAAATTAATAATAACCATATCACCCGAACAGCGAACTGTTCTCGACCAATACGAAGCTCCGGCCAGATTTTAAAATATTTTTGATACAAAGAATATTTTCGAATTTCTGGTGAGAGATTGCGTTGTAAAAAATTAAATCCCAACAATGATTTGAACAAAGATTTTTTTGTTTGTTCAGAGTTTTGGTCATTTTGATTTTCTTCTTTTTTCCCTGGAACGCGCAATAAATGCAAAAATATTAATGGAAACAACAAGTACAAGTATAATATTAATATTGGAAATAATATACAAAAAATCACTACAATAAGAAATCATGAATGAGGAGAATTATTTCCTGTAATATCCCGCATTCGTTTTGCGGAAATAACATAAATCGGAAAAACTATCAAAAGTGTGCAAATTATTGGAAAAAGTAACGCAAAAAAGGAATATATAGGGTATCAAAAAGAATCATAAATAAAATCATGAATTCATCAAAAAAATAATTCTGTTGACTGAAAGTAATGGATAATTGAGAAATATATCACACTCCAAAATCCAAAAATTATCATAATTCTGAGAAAAAATTGCAGGCGTTTAATTCTTCCTTCCGGGTGGATTTTGAAAAATTTTTCAAAAAATGAAAATTTTCACGCTATTTCAGGCATATTATTTTCCATAAAGTTTTTATAATTTATTGACTAGTTGCTATTCATTGTAGCATACTTGATTTTTTTGCAAAATTTTTATATTTTTTCAAAACAAAAATTTTATTGCCTTTCACGAAAAATTTTATATAATCACAATACTTAAATTTTTGTTATGAATCAAGAAATCATCTATCTCGAGGAAGGAAATATTTCTATCCGACAAAATTTTTGGAAAGAAATTGAGCGTTCAAAAAAACAATACGCGCACATTGTGATGATCGCGACAAAGCCTGATATCATCAAGCAAGCACCACTCTATCAAGAACTTCAAAAACGCGGAGAATTGTTGATTTTAGTGCATACTGGTCAGCATTATGACTATAATCTTTCAGAGGGCGTACTCGGAGAATTTGGTATGAGAGTTGATGTAAAACTTGGAATCAGCGGAAAATTACATGAAAAATTTTCACAAGTAATCGAGCGATTGGGAAATTTTTTGGACAAATTGGCAAATGAATATGGAAAAATTCCCGTTCCATACGTTCATGGAGACACCATGACGGCCACAACAGCAGACAAAGCAGCATTTTTGAACAAATTTGCTGTGGTGCATGTGGAAGCTGGGATTCGAACTTTTACCCCAAATGAACATTTTTTCAATCGCGTTTTCACAGAATTTCAGCACGGAAAATTTGATTGGGAGCAATATTATTCATTTTTGCAAGATCAACGAATTTATGAATTGGGGTCAATTGAGCCATATCCTGAACAATTTGATACGCGCGGAATCGAGGCTTCGACAGGATTTTTTGCTCTTCCGCACGAAATCTACAAACGAACTCTCATGAATGAAGGGTTTTTGGAAGATCGGATGGCAGTGGTTGGAAACACAGTTGCCGACGCTGTAAAAATTTCATCGGCCAAAATTCCAGAATCCAATGCTTTCGCAATGTATCCAAATATGAAATACAAAAAACTAATTTTTGTCACGGTGCATCGTCGCGAAAATTGTGAAACTGAAGAACGATTTAAAGCAATTTATTTTGCCATCAAAAAACTCGTGCAAGATGGATTTCCTGTGTGTTTTCTGGGATTAAATGCCTCAGAGTCAGCGATTGATCGCTACGGTTTGCGATCTGACATTGAACAACTTGTGGGGGATTATCGCGATAATTTTGCATACGGACCCGCCCTCGCGCATCATCACGAGGTTATGGATATGCTCAGCAAGGCAGGCTGCGTCATGACAGATTCTGGAAGTATGCAAGAAGAAGCCAATATTATCGGAACGCCTTGTGTAACGCTTCGTTTTGGTTCTGATCGCACGGAAACAATTCTCGCTGGAGCGAATGTGATTGCGCCGCCAGTGAATTCTCGATTGATTGTGGAAATCGTGAAAGGCGCTTATGACAATCATAATATGCGAAAACCAAATATTTATGGCGAAAATGTGAGCGAAAAAATCGTTGATGGCGTTCTGAGAATTTTGGAGAAAAATGGCAAACTTTTCCGTCTCGATCATGAACGATTGGATTTAGAAAAATTTTTTAATTTTGAAATTTAATTTTTTATAACGCGCCAAACACCAGAAAAAATCATGATTTGATAATGGATGTACGAAATATACGCTGAGCCATTTAATTCATTTTTAACGAAAAATAATATAGAATTAAAATTCCCGAGCACGGCTTGTTGGCGTGGTTATTATGGGACCTGGGAGATTCGCGACAGAAAATTATTTCTCACAAACATCGAGGCTTATCTTGATTACAATAACATCGTTGGTGTTGAATATTTTTTCTCATGAAAAGAGTGTATTTTGGTTGATTGTTTCACAGGAACACTCAATATTAAAACACGAAAAATCCCCTACCCCTTTTCGGTGATGGAGTCGATGAAATTTTTACGAGAATTACATGTTGATATAGAAAATGGAATGGTCGTCGGAGAGGAAATCATTACGGAATAAAAAATCCCCTATTTTGAGGGATTTTTTATTTTACCAAATTTGATTCTGAGATTTTTTTATGCGTCTCGCAGTATTTTTCTTTTTCCAATCGCGAAACCACGAAATCAAGCGTTTATGGAAAATCTGCGGCAAAATTGGAAATGGCAAAATTTGGATTGTTGAGATGATAGAAAATTTTGACAAAATCATTATAAAATTTTTTTGTATCATCAGAAAATTTGAAAAGCAAAGCACGATTCCAGTCTGAAATTTTTCCAATCAAAACGAGCGCGCATAGAAAATTTTTATCCACGATTTTTCCAGACAAAAACTCGGATAATTCATTTTTGGAAGGAGCATTTTCAAGTTTTGTATGAAAAAGTGCATAAAATTCTGCTGCAAAAAGTTCTTTTTTGATATTTTCTGTCATAAAAAATTATTGGCATGCTACGATGATATCAGGCCTTCCCAATAAAAACAAAAAACTGAGATTACTGTGAAAAAATCTCTTGACAAAATAAAAATATATACTATAATTCGTCTTATACCATCGGTAACGGCCCCACCGTAGTACAGTGTACGCTTTCGAGAGTATGCTTTTTCTAAGGGGCCTTCAAGGAGAGCCAATATGGCTAAAATCCTCACCCAATGCGTCACTACCGGCGCAACCCAAATTCTTATTGACCTCTTGAAAACCGACGACTGGAGAAGTGATCATCAGTTGCCATCTATCAAGTCCGATTATTTGGCAGAGGTTCCAGTCAGACTGACTGGATTAGTTGCGGGGGCCAAAGAAATTGGGTGGGATGCCTACGGGAATCCCTTCGTCCGTAAAGACGATAAAACTCGGGTTTCTCTCGCAGCCGTGATACGTTGTGAGGAAAAGATTTTTGTTTTCAATCGACGAGGGGAATACCTAAAGAACTTAAACGAAAAAGTCGACATTGTCGGCTCGGTAGGCTTTGGCTTGCCGTCGTTCTTCCATAAGGTGCCGACAGGCCTGTGGGAATATCCCGTAACATCCGTGGTATTCACGGACTACATGGCGCAGGAAACCACGGACGGCGATGGCGACCTCCCGAACATCCTGATGCCTATCGTGATCATTAACTTACTGTCCATTAAAGGGTACGAAAAATATTTCGTACCCTTCCGTCAGGTTGATCCTGCTGGTGGAACAGCCAAGTTGCAAGCTGCTATTATGGCATTAAAATCCTAGAGCAGCAAAAAGCAATCGATGCTCCACGCAGTGGTGGCAACGATCCTTCCAAAAAACCGCTTCCTTCACGGGAGGCGGTTTTCCGTATATGATACTTTCAAAAATCCCCTACTTTGAGGGATTTTTTATTTCTTTTTTCACAAGGCGAGGAAAATCGATAAGCGCGGTCTTGATTCGTTTGGCGCGGATTTTTGGCTGCATAATCAAACGATAGAGCCATTCAAGTCCCAAGTTTTGAAAAAATTTTGGAGCGCGTTTTTGAAGTCACAACAAAAAATCAATGGACGCACCAACTCCCAATCCAACTACTGGAAAATTGACTGGCAGGTATTCAAAAACCTCACAAAGTCGTTGTTCTTGAATTTTCATTCCGATACACGAAAACACAAAATCAATTTTTTCTTGCTGGATGATTTTAGCGATTTGCTCAGGATTTTGTTCGCCATCAAATAATACAAAAATTTTATTATTCGGATATTTTTGCACCAAAATTTCTCCCAGATTTTTCTGAATTTCCGCCTTTTTTCGTTCAAAATCATTTTTCGGTTCACTATTTTTCCTGTCAATGATAAGGATTTTTTTTGGTGTTTCCCATTCCAAAATATCACGCGTCAAATCTGAACCCTTGATGAGCTCACCATATTTTTGATAAACAGAATTTTTTTTGAAAAAAACTTTGAGGCACGCACCAAAAAAACTTTTCCCTTCCTGCATCATCTCGGCCACATACAAGCCATTCGCATCAGGAACATTAAAAGTTGCCGTTTGCAAAATCTCAAAAAATTCCTGATCAAAATGCGCGCGATATAAAATTTCAGGATTTGGTGTGAAAACCAGCGATTTTTGAGTTGGATTTTTAATAATTTCCAAAAAATCCTGATATTTCCCATTCCAAAGCGGAATATTAAAAATTTTCATAAATATTTCGAAAGTTATATTTTATTTTTCAAGAAATTTTTTCAGATTGGCGATAAAATTTTCCAGTGAAAATTTTTCTGCACACTGAACGCAATTCTCACGAAGTGCCAGCGCGGTTTTTTCATCAATTTTTTGCACGCCCGCAATAATATCAGAAACTTGAATTTTCGCAGGAAGCAAAACCCCAGTTTTCCCATTAATAACAGTTTCTTTGAGTCCTCATTCGTTCACACCAATCACGGGAACGCCGCACGCCATCGACTCAACCGGCGACATCCCAAAATCCTCATCGATCGGAATATAAATATTGGCAATCGCATTTTGCACAAGCCGAATAAAATCATCATCATTCGGCGCAGGAATTGGGAAAATATTTTTCGCATGTTGGCATTTTTCCAAAATTTCTTCTTTGAGCGGATCGTTTTTCCCATACGTGAAAACGAGATTTTTGTCTGGCATTTGCAAAAATGCGTCAACTACGAGCCCAACGCGCTTTGGTGGAGAAAGTCGCGAAAATGATAAATAATAATTTTCTGGCAAATTCGGAAGTGGGTTTTTGGCATCAGCTGGCGAAAATCGCGTCGTATCAGTCGGTGGATAGAGAATCTCAGAATTTTTTCCACAAAAATGCAACAATCGATCATGCGTATTCTGGGAATTCGTAAAAATTTGATCAATTTTATCAAGGAATTCTATATATTTTTTGGCTTGTTTATCAAAAAAATACGAAATCATCGGACGAAAAATTTTCGGAAATTTTTGTAAATACATTTCCCGAAAATCGAACAAATATCGCGGTGGCGTGTGACAATAATAAAAAATTTTTTGATTCGGTTTTTTTGAAAAATTTCTCAAAATATCGAGACAATTGCCCGACAAAATAATCGTTTCGTAATTTTTGAGCAACTTGGTGGCCTTACGAAAGCGATTTTTCAAGATAAGATGACGAATTCATTTTTTAAAAACTGGCTTGCCAAGCGCAATTTTTTGTCCAGAAAATCCAAGTTCTTCCGGAACAAAACTTCATTCTGAAAAAAATCCAGAAATCAAATCCGCGTCTAACGCCTTTGCCATCAGGGTTACAAGGCGCTCACCGCCGCCGCGATACAAAAATGCGTCGTGCAAAACAGCAATTTTTTTGGTTGTCATAAAATCCGTTAATTATGAGCATTGTACGATTTTTTGGGATTTTTCAAATTTTTTCACAATAAATTTTTACAAAAACAAAAAAACTCGTATTATAAGGGAAATTTTTGAAAATTATGAATCATTTGCACGACAAAAAAATCGCGATTGTAGCGGATTGGCTCATTGATTTTGGAGGCGCGGAACTCGTGATTGAAGAGTTTCTTGCGATATTTCCGCAGGCAGAAATTTTTACAAGCGTGTGTTTTATGAAGCACAAAATGCTTGAATGACGTAAAATTCACACGAGTTTTTTGCAAAAAATACCTTTTTTTGGTCGCAAGCACAAATTAGCTGGAATTTTTCGGCCGTACGCTTTTAGAAAATTTGATTTTTCAGATTTTGATATCGTGATTTGTTCGAGTAGCGCCGAATCCAAAAATGTCGCGCTCGCGAAAAAGTGAAAAAATACGAAAGTTTTTGTGTATTGTCATACGCCGATTCGCTATTATTGGTCACATTATGACGAATATTTAAAAATGATGGAATTTGGAAAAATTCTCAATCCAATCGCAAAATTTGTGCTTCCAAAAGTGGTGAATTGGATGCGAAAACTGGATTTGGAAGCAGCGGCAGCAGTTGATGTTTTTTGGGCAAATTCTCGGACAACGGCGGATCGAATAGAAAAATTTTATCATCGCGACTCAGAAGTCATCTATCCAGGGATTAAAACTAAGGAATTCTCACCAACAAGCGAAAAATGAGATTTTTATCTCGGAATTGGGCGATGTATTCCGTACAAAAAATTCGATCTTTTGGTTGATGCCTTCAATCAAAACGGAAAAAAACTCATTCTCTGCACCAACACGGATAATCTTTTGTATCATGAATTACAAGAAAAATCAAAGTCCAATATTTCGTGGATTTTTACTCCCACAAAAGAAAAACGAAATGAGTTGTATGCACAAGCGAAAGCTTTTTTGTTTCCACCTGAAGAGGATTTTGGGCTTGTACCCGTTGAGGCAATGGCGTCTGGAACTCCCGTGATTGCCTATGGTGTTGGGGGCGCCACTGAGACCGTAGTTGACGAGAAAACTGGATTTTTTTTCACACCACAAACTCCGGACGCTCTCAATCAAATTATTGAAAAATTCGAAAATTCTTCACTTAATCAGCACGAGATTATCGCGCGCGGACGAGAATTTTCTACCAGCAATTTCCGGAAAAAAATTTTAGAAAGTCTTCAAAAGTATGCATAATTCACGAAAAATTATTCAAATTTTGCCTTTTGCATTCGAACACATTGGTTGAGTGGAAAAATATGCCGAGATTTTAAATGAAATTTTCCCGAACGAAATCACAACAATTGAAGGTTGAAAAGATTTTGAAATTTTTGAGCCCGTACAAAATTGTTCGGTGCCAAAATTTTGGCAAAGGAATTTTTGGAAAATCTGGAAAAAGATTTCTCGCAAAAATACCAAAATCATAATTTCACATATTCGCTTTTCTCCGACAACTTGGTTTGTTTTCTTGACTGCAAAAGCAAAAAACATTCCATATCTTCACATCGAACACGGAACAGGATTTTTGATTCATCGAAATTTTTGGATACGAAATATTGCGAAAATATTTGATCTGACGATTGGGAAAATTATTTTACGGCGAGCAGATTGGGTGGTTTGTGTGAGTGAAACTGGGAAAAATTGGGTTCAGAATTTTTCAAATCGTGCGGAAAAAATCTCAGTCATCAATCGCGGTTTTTCGGTTTTACAACCAGAAAAAATTCAAAATCCAATTCCAAAAATCGGATTTGTTGGTCGGCTTGTTTCGCTTAAAAATCTCACAATTTTATTTCAAGCACTCAAAAATCTTGAAAAATATCCTTGGGAACTTGAAATCGTCGGAGAGTGAGAAATGCGATGAGAATGGGAAAAGTTTGTAAAAAATCTATGAATTCATCATCGCATAAAATTTTTGGGCAACAAAAATCACAAATGGCTTTTGCAAAATTTTTATCCAAAAATTGATATTTTCGTGAATCCGAGTTTGCAAGAATGACTGCCTACGACCGTGATTGAGGCGATGCTTTCGGGCGTAACGGTGCTTGCGAGCGATGTTGGTGGGACGCGCGAAATTCCAAATATTTCCCTTTTTGAACCGAACGAAACTTCTCTGACGGAAAATCTCAAAAAAAATTTTGACTGAAAAAATCTTCCAAAAACCAAAAATTCTCACAATTTTTCCCTTCAAAATATGAAACATGGTTTTGAACAAATTTTTAAAAATCTCTAAATTATGAAAAAATCCCTTCACAAAGCCATAAGTACGTGTATTCGTCCATTTTATGGAAGCGGACTCGGCAATTATTTTCCATTCAAACAGCTCAATCATTTTCATCAAAAACTCGGAAAAAAACTCTATTTTTGAGAAAAAAATGAAATAAAAATGCGTACAAATGAAGGATTTTGGATGTATTTGCACGAAGGAAAAACGATTGATGACACAATTATAAATCTTGGTTTTTGGGAGCCGGATATTTCCAAATTGATTCGGGAAAATCTGAAAAAATGAGATACTTTCATTGATATTGGTGCAAATATTGGCTATTTTTCATTGCTTGCATCGGAGGCTGTGGGCGAAAACGGAAAAATCCTTGCATTCGAGCCGAGTTCCAAAAATTTTGCGGAATTAACCAAAAATATCGCGCTCAACAATTTTTCCAATATTTCTGCTATTCAGTATGCTGCAAGCAACGTGGCGACGACGAAAAATTTGTTTTATAATCCAACAAATCCGGGCGGTTCAAGTTTGGTGGAAAATCTGCATTCTGGCAACGAAAGCGAAAGTATTGAAACGATCGTACTGGACGATTTTTTGCGTGATGAAAAAATTGATTTAATCAAAATGGACATTGAATGATACG